>Ga0207965_1000265_pt1 | contig 15251 bp, 14 predicted proteins | sample Knorr_S23_td_O2m_FD_185609 | JGI IMG/M metagenome (GOLD analysis project Ga0207965, IMG submission 185609) | Marine microbial communities from Southern Atlantic Ocean transect - Knorr_S23_td_O2min_ad_571m_LV (SPAdes) (version 2) | ecosystem: Environmental > Aquatic > Marine > Oceanic | place...
AATGCATTCATAACCGCGATCGATGTGGTAAATCCTATCTATATGAGTTTCTCCATCTGCAACCAATCCTGCTAAAACCAAAGCGGCTGAGGCCCTTAAATCTGTTGCCATAACTGGAGCCGATTGCAATCTTTTAACACCCGTTATGTATGCAGTATTCCCTCTGAGACTTATATCAGCACCCATTCTTTGGAGTTCTAGTACATGCATGAATCGATTTTCAAAAATTGTTTCAACCACGATTGAATTACCTGGTGCAATAGCATTCAAAACCATTAATTGCGCTTGCATATCAGTTGGAATGCCTGGATATGGTTGCGTCGTAAAATCAGCTGGTTTGATGTTCGTTAGGCTCATAGTAAGTTCAATTGTGTCTTCTTCAAAAAAAATCACAGCCCCAGTTTGACTCAGTAAATCTAAAACCGATTTTAAATGTTCTGGCTGAGTTTTTTTCAGCAACACACGGCCTTTTGTAATTGCAGCTGCAACCAAAAAAGTGCCTGTCTCAATACGATCTGGGATAATCTTGTGCTCGGCACTACAGAGCTTGTTAACTCCATCAATTATTATTTTTCTAGTACCCAGTCCCTTTATTTTAGCCCCCATTTTTAGAAGAAATTCCCCCAGATTAATCACTTCAGGTTCGGTTGCTGCGTTCTCTAGAATTGTTTGTCCTTCAGCCAAAACACCAGCCATCATAAGATTAGCTGTTCCGGTAACAGAAACAGGACTAAAAGAAAAATGTGCACCTTTAAGTTTTTTGGCTTTGGCACATATGTAGCCCTCATTGATTTCTACATCTGCCCCCATTGCCTTTAACCCGTCAAGATGTAGATTCACCGGCCTAGCTCCAATAGCACACCCACCAGGCAAAGAAACAGAGGCTTCACCAAATCTAGCAATCAAAGGGCCTAAAACGAGTATTGAAGCACGCATGGTTTTAACCAAATCATAAGGAGCCAGATAATTTCTTATTTTGCTCGAATCTAGCATTAATTTGTTGTCGTCAGCTAATGTTACTGAAACGCCCATGCCGGCTATCAATCTGATCATGGTTGTAACATCCTCGAGATGTGGAATATTTTCGAGAACAATTCTTTCCTCAGTCATTATTGACGCAGCAATTATAGACAGTGCTGCATTTTTTGACCCAGAAATGTGGATTTCACCTCTAAGAGAATGACCGCCTTGAATTTTTAATTTTTTCAACGGCTTCAATCCATCGTTTTCTGGTTAGAATTTATGCTAAATTTTCCTTGGGAGTCAGTGTTGTAAGAGACAATGCATGAATTTCAGATTGCATTTTTCCTCCCAAACTACCATAAACCATTTGATGCCTCTGAATTAAAGATTTTTCGCTAAATGCTGGAGAAATGACTACTGCTTCGAAGTGAACATTATCATCACTGCTTACAATGGCTACTGCGTCTCTAATCGAAGTTTCAATCAAAATCTTAATGTCATCTGAGTTCATTGTATTTCCTTAATTGTATTTTACGATAAACTGTTTATAAGTGGGAAAAAATCAATGATGAATAGATTTGATTAATTGACTAAGTTGTTCCAGTGGAGAATTATGTTTCTAGCCAACCATTTAAGTTTTATAAACTAAAGGCCTGAATTGAAAGAAAAACAAGAAAAATTTGATTTTACAAGCATCGGAAAAAAGGTTCTGACTATTGAATCTGCTGCAATAGCAAGACTTAAAGACCAATTAGATAACAACTTTGATATTGCATGTCAACTGTGCTTGGACTGCAGCGGAAAAATCATAGTTATGGGTATGGGGAAATCTGGACATATTGCAGATAAGTTGGCTGCAACCTTAGCAAGTACCGGTACACCTTCATTTTTCGTCCATCCTGGAGAAGCAAGTCATGGGGACTTAGGGATGATATCAAGAAATGATGTTGTGATGGCTTTATCAAATTCTGGGAAAACAGAAGAAATAGTTAGTTTACTTCCAATTCTTAAAAGCTTGGGTATTAAAATTATTGCTATGACTGGCGATAACAATTCTAAAATTGCGACAGCCTCTGATGTGCACATTGATGTTGGAGTTGAAGAAGAGGCTTGCCCTATGAATTTATCTCCGACGGCAAGTACTACAGCAGCATTGGCGATGGGAGATGCAATTGCGGTGGCACTTCTAGAAAAGAGAGGTTTCTCAGTTGAAGATTTTGCGAAATCTCATCCAGGTGGCTCAATTGGCAAAAAATTACTGCTTCTTGTTAAAGACATCATGCATACAGACAAACAAATTCCGATTGTTTTTCAAGACCAAAATTTAGCACAAGGTCTCATGGAAATGTCAGAAAAAACGTTGGGTATGACTGCCGTAATCAATGAAACAGGGGAATTGGTTGGTATTTTTACAGACGGTGATTTAAGGAGAACACTTGAGGCAAATGTAGATATTCAAACCACACTGATGAGAGAGGTAATGACTCAAAACTGCATTACTGTAACACCAAACTTTCTTGCTGTTAAAGCTGTTGAAATAATTCAAGATAATAAAATTACCTCATTGGTGGTTGTCGAAGAGAATAAAATCATTGGAGCACTTAATATTCACGATCTTTTTCGAGCTGGAGTGATGTAAGTGAAAGTTTTAAACTCTTTTCCTGAAGATGTAATGGCACAGGCAAAACATATAAAACTATTGGCTCTGGACGTTGATGGAGTTTTAACTGATGGATCCATTTATGTCGATTCCAATGGCAATGAGTCTAAGAAATTTTATGCTCATGATGGCTATGGGATAGTATCAATCAGAGAAAAATTTGGGATTGAAACTGTTGTCATTTCAGGCAGATCATCAAGGGCTTTATTGCACAGACTGGAAGAACTAAATATCTCTAGATTTTGGGTAGGACAGTCAAACAAATTGGCAGTAATTAATTTGATTCTCCAAGAAGAATCTATAGCATCCCACCAAATTTTGTTTGTTGGTGATGATATTCCTGATCTCGATGTAATAGAAAATGTTGGACTATTTGTAGCTGTTAGTAATGCTCACAAAATGGTCAAAAATAAAGCCCATTACATCACACAAAAAGCCGGCGGCCAGGGAGCAGTGAGAGAAGTATGCGACTTAATAGAATATTCGAATCAAAGAGTAATTAATGAGTAAAAATATTGCAAAAATACTGTTGTTGGTAGTTTTAGCTGCTGGAAGCAGTTTTATGTATTTTTTTAGTACCAAATCCAATGATAATTTAGAACAATTTAGCCCCACTAGAGTTGAATACATGATCAAGAATGCAAAATTATATGGCACAAATACTGAAGGTAATTTTTTATACAAAATAGTTGCAGAAAAAGCTCAAGCTAGTAACACAGATAGGCAAATTTATTTAGATCGAGTGCTAATAGACTATGAAAGTAGTCAAAACATTGATTGGAGAATTACATCTGACAAAGGACAACTTTTACCAAATTCAAATGTGTTAGCACTTTCCGAAAATGTTACTGTACAAAGCCTATCCAATGAAAATAGTGGAACAACCATTTCAACTAATTACCTCGAAATTAACCCTAATACATATACAATTGCAACCAATAGAGATGTGCTCATAGAATTTGATAACAATACAATTGAAGCTAAAGGATTGACGGCACAATTAAAGGACAATAGGCTGAAGTTCAACTCAAATATAAATGCAAGTATCCATCCGTAATCGCTCCCAATTTAAATTCCTACTTTGTTTTATATTGATGCTTGTGGGAGATTTTCACAGTCAGGCTTCAATAATCGATAATGTGGATACACATATAAATAACATCCCAATCGATGACTCTTATCCTACTGAAAATCAGGATCTATACTTTGAGGATATCTCACTTAAAAAGAACGATTTATATATCAATTCAGATGGTGCTAACATCACAGATTTAAACAGTGGAAAAATTATCTTCACTTTTTCAGGTAATGTCGAAATTATTTCAGAAATTGTGATCATAAAATGCGATAAAGCAATACTGGAGTTTGAGGAAAATGAACTAAAAAATGCAAGATTCATCGGCGAACTCTCATCTTTTCAACAGTTTGATAAAAAAAGAGAACTGATTGCTTCTGGCACTGCTGAAGTTTTTGAATACGATCACACCGCAAATATTTTAAGAATGGAAACCAATGCGTGGGTTAATAATGGAAGTAATGAGGTTTCCGGCAATCTAATAACTTACAATCTAGTGAAAAGAAACATTATTGCCGACTCAGAAAATGGGTCACCCGTGAAGCTAATTATTGATTCAACCTCTATTAACTAATCTGGAAATTATAGTTTGAGTATTTTAATAGCAGAAGATTTAGCGAAGCAATACAACTCAAGGCAAGTTGTCAGGAGTCTTAGCATCAACGTAAAAAGTGGAGAAATTGTAGGCTTGCTTGGGCCTAATGGTGCTGGAAAAACAACGGCTTTTTACATGATTGTGGGTTTAGCATCCTGTCAGAGAGGGCGGATTTTGATAGATGATAATAATTTAACCAGTTTGCCAATGCATCAAAGGGCAAAATTAGGATTAGGGTACTTACCACAGGAAGCATCCATTTTCAGAAAACTTACCGTTGAACAGAACATTCTTGCAGTGCTCCAGATACAACCAGATTTAAAAACAGCAGGAATCGAAGAGATACTGGAAAGACTTCTAAATCAAATGAATATTAATGATCTTAGAAACACTCTTGGAATTAGTTTATCCGGTGGTGAGAGAAGAAGAGTTGAAATAGCCAGAACCTTAGCAACACGACCAAAATTCATTTTATTGGATGAGCCATTTGCTGGTGTCGATCCAATTTCTGTTTTAGATATTCAAAGAATTATCAAAGATTTAGCTCAGCAAGACATTGGTATATTAATCACTGATCACAGTGTTCGAGAAACTTTAGGAATATGCACAAAAGGATATGTGATTAATGAAGGGCTTGTGATTGCTTCTGGAACGCCTGAGCAAATATTGGATAATAAAGATGTTAAAAAAGTTTACTTAGGAGAAGAATTTAGAATGTAAATCAATGCTAAATTAGCTTAGGATGAATTCTGAAATTTGATAAACACCTTTAATTCTTTGAGAATTCAATTAAATAATGCAGCATTCAGAAAAAAAATTAGGCAAACTAATCAGTGATCTTGAAAGAGACCAAATCGCAAGCATCCAGCAAACTTTGACTTCTCTCCATCCCTCTGAAATTGCAAGACTTCTAGAATCACTAACTCCCGGAAAAAGAAAGATCATTTGGCAATTGGTTGACCAAGATGATGAGGGTGATGTCCTCAAAGAATTGGTGGAAGATGTCAGACATAATCTGATTGGGGAAATGGATGCAACAGAACTGATTGCTGCAACACAAGACATGGAGTTAGATGATTTAGCAGACCTCTTGGTTGATTTGCCAGAAACAGTTACCGAACAAGTTATCACTACTCTTGATCAACAAGATCAAATAAGATTGGAGTCGGTGATGTCATATGATGAAGACACCGCTGGAGGATTGACTAACCCTGGAATCATCTCCGTTCGAAGAGGAATCACAATCGAGGTTTTAATACGATATCTCAAAAGACTAAACAAACTTCCTGAACACACTAATTACATTTATATAGTTAACAGAAATGATGAATATCTTGGTGCCGTAAAACTTGTTGATTTATTTTTAGAAGATAAAAATAATCCAATTGAAACCATCATGGATGAAGCAGTCAAAGCAACGCTTGCAGATGAAGATGTAAAGCAAGTTGCTATGGATTTTCAGAATCTGGATTTGATATCAATGCCAGTTATTGATGAGAAAAACAGACTTTTAGGACAAATTACCGTCGATGATGTAGTCGACGTGATTCAGGATCAGGTTAACAGTGAAATATTTAATATGGCGGGACTTGATGATGAGGATGATATATTTGCTCCCGTCATTTTGAGCACAAAAAGGAGAGCCGTGTGGCTTGGTGTGAACTTAATTACAGCATTTGTTGTCGCCGGTGCTATTGGGTTGTTCCAAGAAATTCTTCAGCAAATCGTTATTCTAGCGGTGCTGATGCCTATTGTTGCAAGTATGGGTGGAGTAGCGGGCAATCAAACCTTAATTCTGGTTATTAGAGGCATAGCCATGGGAAAAATTCAACGATCAAATGCCAGAAAGTTGCTTATTAAGGAGAGTTCTGTCGCACTATTGAATGGTTTTACGTGGTCGATTGTAGTTTCAGTTTTAGCGGTCGTATTGTTTCAAACCACTTGGGAGATAGGGCTTATAGTCGGTGCTGCAATGCTACTTAATATTTTTGCCTCTGCTATCGCTGGTGTTTCCATTCCATTCCTTTTAAAAAAGATGGGAATTGACCCTGCTTTGGCTGGCGGAGTGTTGATGATAACTTTGACCGACGTGCTTGGTTTTGTAACCTTCCTAGGTCTGGCCACTTTGTTTCTCTTAGGACAAACATAAAGTCTATTGGCCCATAAAATCGATTATCTCTTCTTTTTTCTTGATTCCATCTCGATACCCCAAATCAATAAGCTCTCTTGTATAGATTGATTCAAAAAGTAGAAAACTAAGTAATTCTGATTTACGGTCCTCGAGCAAGCCTAGTCCTTGCAATAACAACCTAATTGAAAGGGGTATATGATGGTAATGTTTTTGAGCTATTTCATTCGGGTCTTCTGATGGAGCCAGGACTAGATAGTCTATATGTTTCATCAATTTCTTATTAGTTTTTATCTCAGCATTTTTTGCATTTATTATAATTTGATTAATCCTGTCTAATCTTTCGATATCCGAATAGAGCCCATCCAGAAATAAGGCGCCAAGCATATATCCTGTAATCTTTTCAAAAGAAGGGTACTGGGCATGATAATCAGAAATAGCCGGTCTTTCACCAGTCGCATGGGTGCTAATAATTAATATCTTTTCTGCACCTAGTCTAATTGCTGGAGACAGTGGAGTGGCCTGCCTCATTGCACCGTCGCCATAATATTCTTTATCGATTTGTACAGCTGGAAAAATTAATGGGAGAGCTACACTCGCCATCAAATGATCCACATTAAGCGTGGTTTTTTTACCCTCTCGAAGAAATCGTTGCCAATTGTCACTGATACTGCTGGATTGGAAAAAAGTACAGGATTTTCTAGATTTGTAGCTGGCTGATGTAATTGCTAAAGATTCAAAATTAGATTTATTTAGATTCTCTTCAATATTTGAAAATCGTATATGCTCTTCTAAAAGTTTTCTCAAAGGCTGATTGTCAAGCAAGGATTTAGGATTAGAGATTAAAATCCCCCCTGAAATAATGGTCAAAAACCAATGGAGGCTGCTTTTAAGCATTGTTATGGGATCAGTTTTGTAGACCTTATTTGAAGAGAAATTACTCCATAAATCAACAAGATGAGAAACACTGCGATGAAAAATATGTGACTCTGAAGCCAGAAATGCCGCATTAATTGCTCCAGATGATGTACCACTGATAATCTTAAACGGGGATTGAGGCCTTTTTTGTGATATTTCTAAAAAGGCTTTTAATACACCAGCTTGGTACGCTCCTCTCGCCCCTCCTCCTGGTAAGACTAAACCAATCTTTTCATGCGGTGCTTTCTTTTTCATAATCTAGGATCTTACCTGTAAGCATCTTGTTTTGTAGTGTAATATCATTTTAAATGTTTTATTAGGGAGAACTTAGTGAATAAGAAAAATATTATCTTAATTGCTTCTACTCTGTGCTTGTTTTTGATTACTGGGATAGCAAGTGCCGAAATAAATACTGGTCAAACGGCACCAAATTTCAATTTACAAGATCAAAATGGAAACTGGCACACACTTGATGATTATAAGGGAAAATGGGTCGTGCTGTATTTTTACCCAAAGGATGGTACACCTGGTTGCACAACAGAAGCATGCAGTTTCAGAGACAATATTTTTGAATTTGAAAAACTCAATGCACAAATACTTGGTGTCAGTTTGGACAATGTAGAATCACATCAAGCATTCAGTGAAAAATACAGCCTCCCGTTTCCCTTGTTGGCAGATCTAAATAAAGAATGTGCAACAGAGTATGGTGTTTTAGGTAAATTCATGATGATGTCTATTGCCAAACGCCAATCGTTTGTCATCAATCCAGAAGGGAAAATTGTCAAGCATTACAAAAAAGTAGATCCGGATACTCATACCGAACAAGTAATCGGTGATTTAAAGAAATTAACCAGCTAATTTGTCATTATTCATTTTAGTTGCTGCTCCTATCACCTGATGTTTATCGAAGTATTTGCCTAGGTAGACAGCCAACAAGGACCAAATAGAGGCTATACCTGCACCAATCAGGGCAATTGCCGCAAGGCTCATCCCTAAAAGTTGAGTTAAGCCTGTGAATGCCCAGGCCCAAAAAATATCCCCTGCCCGATAAACAACCACATCAATGACACTTTTAGCTTTGAAGCGACTTTCTCTATCAACTATTGTGAACAGCATTTCTCTTGCTGGTTTTGTAATCGAGTATTCTCCTGCTCTTCTTACGATCTGCAAGCCAACAACAACCCACAGCATTGGTGACAAAGCAACGATGAATAACCCTGTGATAATAATTACAGGAACCAATGGGAGTGTCACTGTTAGCCCAAATCTAGTTGCTAATCGACTGGTTCCAAACATGGCCGTTACCACTGCCAAGACATTCACAGCCAAATCCATTCCAGCCCAAATTTGAGTGCGTAAATCTTGGTCATAATCAACCAAAATATTCTTAAGTTCAAAATAAACAAACGTGCTAATACCGGTGTAGAGGACAATAAATATCCCAATACCCAAAAGCAGCCGGTTTAAAGCAAACTCTTTAAATCCTGAAAAAATATTTGCCCCCAACGGTTTATCGTAGCCTTGATTTAGTCCTTGAGTACCTAAGTCTGAAGTTTTAATTTTCTCGAGGACTGAAGCAATTAAAACAGGGATAAACAACAAAGAAGCTGAGATCAGTATCAAATTGTATGAACCTATTTTTGTTGCCAATAACAATGAAATTGTCGGCCCAAATATTGCTCCTAGGCTGCTCCCAGCAGCAATAAAACCAAATAACCTAGTCGCTTGTTGTTTAGAATAAATATCTGCCATGAAACTCCAGAAAACCGATATGTTCAACAGACTGAAAACGCTGACCCAGACATAAAATATTTGATCTGTCTGTATCGTGTATCCCATAAGTTTAATTTCTGGAAGTACGTTGATTAAAACATAAAGGCTGAAAAAAGAGAGAGCAAAGAATATGTAAACACCCGGCACAAGGTATCTAAATTTGATCTTTGAACATGCAAACCCATAAAGTGCTACTACCAAAAAGCTTATGAAGAAAGTAAAAGTCCATATTGTGCTCAACTGAACATCATCCCATTCACTTGCCAAGCCGTCTCTGATTGATCTGAGAATGTAATACGAAGCAAGGATTGTAAAAACAAATGCAAATGACAGCAGCACTGCGCGTAATTCGTTTGCCTCAATCTTGGCAGCTGTCTTTGCAATACGGTTTAAAAAATTCATTAGCATTATGTTTTTATCTTTATTTATACTTTGTTACGGTTCTTCAAAACCTCAACTGAAGGCAAGGTTCGGTTTTTAAGGAATTCCAAAAAAGCGCCTCCTCCTGTTGAGATATAACTGATTGAATCCGCTATATTGTATTTCTCAACTACGGCCACCGTATCACCTCCTCCTACGATCTTGAAACCTGAATTTTTCTCAACTGCCTTTGCAAGAGATCGAGTGCCATTGCTAAATTGGTCAAACTCAAAGACACCAAGAGGACCATTCCAGATAATGGTTTTAGCTTTATTGATAATATCTTTATAGATTATTGCTGTTTCCGGCCCGATATCCAGAATCACATCGTCTTTTTCTATCTCCTCAACTGATTTTGTCTCTGCAATAGCTTCATTTGAGAACTCCTTTGCCACTGTCACATCTATTGGTATAGGTACATTAACACCATCCAGATTGAGTATTCTTGTTGCAGGCCCCACCATCTCAGGTTCTATTAGAGATTTGCCTGTCTCTTTTCCTTCAGCGAGAAGAAAGGTGTTGGCTATTGCTCCACCAACGATGATCTGATCACACGTCTTAGACAAAGATTCGATTACACCTAACTTTGAAGAAATTTTAGCTCCACCGATAATGGCTACCAACGGTTTTTCCGGTTCTGATAAAGCCTTGGTTAAATATTCAATCTCTCTACTCAATAATGGCCCAATACAGGCTTGCTCAGCATATTGCACTACCCCAAAGGTGCTGGCATGCTGACGATGTGAAGCACCAAATGCATCCATCACATAAACATCGCAAAGATTGGCTATTTGTTTTGATAATGACTCGTCGTTAGTTTTCTCGCCTTTTAGGTATCGTGTGTTTTCACACAAAATTAATTTATCATTAATATCTGGAATCCCTTCGATCCAATCGGCTAGGAAACAGACAGGTTTACCCATTAACTCTTCGAGTTTTCTGGCAACCGGCTCCAAACTAAAAGAACCGTCCAATGCTTCTGGATCGGGTCTACCTAGATGCGATAAGAGGATGACTTTGGCGCCTTTTGATAAAGCTATCTCAACGGTCGGCAATGCCGCTTGGATTCGAGCTGCACTGGTAATAACGCCATTTTCTATTGGAACATTTAAATCGAGGCGAATCATGGTTCGCAAACCCTGCAGATCCAGATCCTGCATTCGAGGGATTTGCATGTTCATTGATTTAGACCTTAATCGGCATTAATCAATGCCAAGGTGGTATCCAACATGCGATTAGAAAAGCCCCATTCATTGTCATACCAAGAACAGACCTTAACCAAGGTGCCTTCTTGAACTTTAGTCATGGTGGCGTCGTAAGTTGATGAGGCAGGATTGTGGTTAAAATCAATCGATACGAGTGGTCCGTCACTGTAATCCAACACCCCTTTTAGGTCTCCCGAAGACGCTTCTTTCATAACATCATGGATTTCTTCCACAGTTGTTGCTCTTGAAGCGACAAAGCTCAAATCTACCAATGAGACATTGATCGTTGGCACCCTAATTGAAAAACCATCCAGTTTACCCTGCAACTCAGGCAATACGAGCCCAACAGCTGAGGCCGCACCGGTTTTGGTTGGAATCATTGATTGTGTAGCCGAACGTGCTCGTCTTAAATCCTTGTGCAAGACATCGTTTAGAACTTGATCGTTTGTGTATGCATGAATCGTTGTCATAATCCCACTCTCAACACCAATCTTTTCATGCAAGGGCTTGACCAGCGGTGCTAAGCAATTGGTGGTGCAAGAAGCATTGGAAATGATCTGATGATCTTTTGAAAGGGTGTTATGATTCACACCAAAGACAATGGTGGCATCAACCTCAGAACCGGCAGGTGCTGAGAGAACCACTTTTTTGGCTCCTGCTGTTAGGTGTTTTCCGGCCAGCTCACGAGTTCTAAAAAAACCTGTGCATTCAAGCACGACATCTACGCCTAAATCGCCCCATGGGAGTTTTTCTGGATCCCGTTCTGCAAATACTTTAATCTCTTTGCCATCAATGACCAAAGCATCGCCCTTGACCTTGACATCAAACGGGAAAATACCGTGCGTTGTATCGTATTTTGTCAGATAGGCATTACTGTCTGCATCGCCCAAATCATTAATTGCGAGAATCTCAAGTTCACCAGTACGGGCGCTTTCAAAAAGTGCCTTTAAGATGTTTCTCCCTATTCTGCCGTAGCCGTTTATTGCAATTTTAACGCTCATCAAATACTCCTTAATTATCTTTCAATCATTGCGATCAGTTCTTTGAAAACATTGTCATCTGAAAATCCAAAATGTTCAAACAATTCAGAGGCTGGTGCTGACATACCAAAGGTCTCCATACCGATGACAATTCCTTTTGCTCGTGTATAACCTTTCCATGCCGAAGCTATAGAAGCTTCAATTACCATAACTTTATCAATTGCAGATGGGATCACGCTCTCCTTATACTTTGGTGATTGCTCTTCAAATATCTCCAAACAAGGTATTGATACAACCCGGACGCCTATTCCCTGTTTTGAAGCCATCTTAGCTGCATTCATTGCATATTGTACTTCGGATCCTGTGGCGATAATCAAAGCGTCCAAAGAATTACCGCTTTCGGGGTATAAGATATAGCCACCTTTTTCAATCAAGGCAATGGTTTCAGACGCTCGCTCGAATTGAGGCAAGGATTGGCGAGTCAGTACTAGGGCCGAGGGTTTCTGTCTGTTTTGAATCGAGACTTTCCAAGCTATCGCTGTTTCCAGAGTATCGCATGGTCGCCATACATTGAGACCGGGTATTAATCTTAAACTTGGTACATGCTCAATGGGTTGATGTGTGGGACCGTCTTCACCTAACCCGATGGAGTCGTGAGTCAACACATGGATGACACCTAGCCCCATCATTGCGGCTAAGCGAATCGCATTCCGTGAATAGTCGCTAAAGGTTAAAAAAGTACCACCATAGGGTATCGCTCCACCATGCAAAGCCATCCCGTTCATGATTGCCGCCATACCAAATTCCCTGACCCCATAAAAAATATAGTCTCCATTGGCATCTGTTGCTGTGATCGTCTTCGAGTTCTTGTGGTAAGTACAATTAGAACCGGTCAGGTCGGCTGAACCACCTATCAGCTCTGGAAAATCATCTGTTAGGGCATTCAAGGTAATCAGAGAAGATTTTCTGGTAGCAACTTTGTCGGCTTCTTTTTGGAGTTCTTCGACTAAGGCATTTAATCCTGCGAAGCGATCATCGGAAATACTGTCGGCGAATCTTGAGTTAAAGCCTTGGGCAAGCTCAGGGTACTCCTTAGAGTATTTATCAAAGGTTGCTTTCCAAGCGTTCTCGGCTTGCTGGCCTTTTTCCTTTGCGTCCCATGCCTTCTTGATCTCACTAGGAATGTCGAAGGGGGCATAATCCCAGCCTAATTGCTTACGCACATGATCTAATTCTTCATCGCCTAAAGGCGCTCCATGCGTATCGGCTGTGCCGGCTTTATTAGGAGAACCGTATCCAATAACGGTTTTACAAGCCAACATGGATGGCTTTTCAATTTCCGCCTTGGCTTGGATGATTGCTTTGCTTACTGCCTCTGGATTGTGACCGTCAATTCCATCAATCACATGCCATCCATAAGCCTGGAATCTTTTGGCCACATCTTCAGCAAACCACCCTGCAACCTCCCCGTCAATGGAGATGCCATTATCATCATAGAAACATATCAGTTTCCCGAGATTAAGTGTGCCCGCGAGTGAGCAGGCCTCATGAGATATGCCCTCCATTAGACATCCGTCTCCTGTGAACACATAGGTGTAGTGATCCATAATATTGAGATCGATTTGATTGTACTTCGCGGCAAATATCTTTTCGGTTAATGCCATACCCACAGCGTTGGCTATACCTTGACCAAGTGGTCCAGTTGTTGTCTCAATCCCAATGGCTCGATTAAATTCAGGGTGTCCTGCTGTATGAGAACCAAATTGACGAAAGGCCTTTAAATCATTAATGGATAGATCATAGCCTGAGAGATGCAGTAAGGAATAAAGTAACATGGACCCGTGTCCATTGGATAATAGAAATCGATCTCTGTTCAACCAACTGGGATTATTCGGGTTATGAGTTAGAAAGTCATTCCACAATACTTCAGCAATATCAGCCATTCCCATTGGCATGCCAGGATGTCCCGAATTAGCTCTCTGTACTGCATCAGCTGAGAGCATTCTAATGGCATTGGCTAATATTTTCTTTTCTATGACGGTTTCCTAATTGAGAAGATAAAAATAACTTCCTCGAACATGTACTCGAGAAACATTTTCTCGCAGAGAATAAATGCTCGCAAGTATTTTAAATCAAAAAAGTACTTAATTGATTAAATTCTAGATATAATCCGATGATCTAAAAATTATGGAATGATAAAAATGGGTGATAAGTCCTATTTAATGACTTCTGAATCTGTCGGAGAGGGTCACCCTGATAAGATGGCTGATCAAATTTCTGATGCAATTTTGGATGCAATTATAGCCAAAGATAAAAACTGCAGAGTTGCAGTTGAAACTTTGGTAAAAACTGGTTTAGTTGTGCTAGCTGGTGAAATTACAACTACTGCAGAGGTTGATTACGAAGCTATTGCTAGAAAAACAATTGAACGCATTGGCTACAACAGAGAAGAATTGGGCTTTGATCATCTCTCATGCAAAGTTATCTCTGCTATCAGCAAACAGTCTCCTGATATAGCCATGGGTGTTGATCGAGAAGATAAAGAAAAACAAGGTGCTGGTGATCAGGGTCTCATGTTCGGCTATGCTGTAAATGAAACCAAAGCATTGATGCCTGCAACAATTAAGATCTCTCATGATCTGGTAAAGAGACATTCTAAAGTTAGAAATAATGGGACAATAGAATGGCTAAGACCTGATGCCAAGAGTCAGGTCACAATCAATTTTAAAAATGGGAAACCTCATCATATAGATACGGTTGTGTTATCCACACAGCATGATGACAATATCGATATGGAAGAAATCCGTCAAAGTGTTCTAGAACATATCATCATGCCAATCCTGCCTGATGAATTAGTCACTGAAGAAACTCGTTACCTTATTAACCCAACAGGTAGTTTTGTTATTGGTGGTCCAGTTGGTGATTGCGGCCTAACTGGAAGGAAAATTATTGTTGATACTTATGGTGGCATGGCGCGACATGGAGGTGGAGCTTTTTCAGGCAAAGATCCTTCTAAAGTCGACCGATCTGCTGCCTATGCTGCACGCTATGTGGCGAAAAATATTGTCGCTGCCGGTCTTGCTGATCGCTGTGAAATTCAAGTTTCATATGCAATAGGGGTTGCCAAACCCACTTCTATCAGAGTCAAAACATTTGGAACAGAAAAAATCAATGAAGAGCAGATTATCCGGCTTGTGCATGATAATTTTGATCTGACTCCCTATGGGATTATGACTATGCTTGATCTTCTTCAACCCATCTATGAAAAAACTGCTGCCTACGGTCACTTCGGAAGGGAGAATGAAGGCTTCCCATGGGAAAAAACTGATAAAGCAGAAGATTTAAGAGAGCAATCCAGTTTATAATTAATAATAAATCAATACTGCAAAATAATATTAAGTGAAACATGTCGGACACAGCAAAACAATCAGAAATTAAAAGTATAAACGATTATAAAGTCGCAGATATCAGCCTAGCTGAATGGGGTGAAAAAGAGATCGAGATAGCTGAGACAGAGATGCCTGGCTTGATGAG
>Ga0207965_1000275_pt1 | contig 14963 bp, 13 predicted proteins | sample Knorr_S23_td_O2m_FD_185609 | JGI IMG/M metagenome (GOLD analysis project Ga0207965, IMG submission 185609) | Marine microbial communities from Southern Atlantic Ocean transect - Knorr_S23_td_O2min_ad_571m_LV (SPAdes) (version 2) | ecosystem: Environmental > Aquatic > Marine > Oceanic | place...
GTTGGCGCCGCTTATGTCGTCTTTGGCCTAGTTGGAGTGATCGCAGCTGCCCGGGCCGGATCAGCCGTCATCGGTCTGGTCGCAACGAGTACGGCAGTGATAGTTGGGTTGTTTGCCCTCAGACGCGGAGTTGGTCTCCTCACTTTCGTTCCGGTCGAGAACGAACGTCCATCGTTTGAGGATCCGCGGGACAAGGTTGCATCTCGGCGGGGTTTTCTGGCTTATGCCTCCGGAATGACGTTGGCTGCCGGGGCGATGGGATTCGGAAGTCGCCTCATTGCCGACCAGGGGGCGGAGGGGATGCGTCGGCAAGTGGTTATCCCAAGGGTTCGCCGAACAGCCACCGATCGGCCACCTCCTACTTCGACCACGGAGGCGCCATGGACCGCGCCGCCTTCTCTTACTCCGTGGACGACGCCGAATGACCGCTTTTACCGCATCGACACAGCACTGGTGGTGCCAAAGGTGGACTCCGAGAGTTGGTCGCTTCGCGTAGACGGCATGGTCGAACGGTCAGTGGAGATCACCCTCGCTGACCTGTTCGCCATGAACGTCGTTGATTCGGCGGTGACCCTGGCGTGTGTTTCCAACGAGATCGGTGGCTCACTGGTTGGCAACGCCATCTGGACAGGCGTTCCCCTTGTGGACGTACTCGAACTCGCGGGTCCCATGGAGTCAGCCGAGCAGGTCATGGCTTGGTCAGTTGATTCTTTCAGCGCTGGGTTCCCGATTTCAGCGTTGGGCGGGGATCGAACCGCACTCGTTGCCTTTGGAATGAACGGGGAGCCCCTTCCGTTTCGTCACGGCTTTCCGGCCCGTCTTGTGGTGGCAGGCCTCTACGGATACGTCTCGGCGGTGAAGTGGCTCAATCGAATCGAGTTGACCACCAGCGATGCTGCTGGATACTGGATTCCTCGCGGGTGGGCCAAGGAAGCACCAATCAAGATCGCTTCCCGGATCGACGTACCGGGCGGGCACCAGACCAAGCAGGGTCGTCAGGCGGTCGCCGGGGTCGCCTGGGCGCCCGTGGCTGGCATCGAAGGAGTCGAGTTGTCGGTTGATGACGGCCCATGGTCTGCGTGTCGCATCCGCGGAGTTGATGCTCCCGGCCGCTCCGGCGACAGTTGGGTCCAGTGGTACACCGAGTGGGACGCCGAGCCGGGGTTCCGGACCCTTCGAGTTCGGGCACGAGACACCCACGGTCGCCTCCAGGCTTCTGGACCAAAGCCGATTGCTCCAGATGGCGCCGAGGGCTACCACACCCGATGGCTAGTGGTCGCTTGATGACCACCTCGGTCGGAAGCGAAGTCGAATGCAAGGAGGGGGTCGAGGGTCCGAGTCCCTCTACGTCTACCCGTGGCCTGAAGCGACGCGCGGAGGACGCCATCCTCTGGAATACTGCATATATGCACACGCGCACCCTCCTTACGGCCACTCTCCTCACTGTCTCCCTCGCCGCTACCGGCTGTGGGCTTCTGGAGACCAACGACGACGAAATGGAGACCCTCCGGGTGGAGATCATCCAGCTTCGCGAGGACTTCATGGATCTGGAGGCCGAGGTGTCTCTGCTGGCTCGGATGCCGGCCACCACGACCACGACTGCCTCATCGTCGGCCACCACCACTGCCGCGTCAGCCACCGGTGCGGCCACGACGACCAGGGCTCCGTCGTCGGCGGCCGCTCCCGCCGAAGAGGACCAGGCGCCCGCTCCCACCGTGCCGGTGGGTTTGAACGAGGAGGCCATCCTGACCGCCACCTACGAGTGGGGGCCGAGTGACCCGGCGCTCATCCTTCAAGAACTCCTGGGTGTCACCGCTGACGGCTGGTACGGCAACGGGACCCGAGCGGCGCACGCCGCCGAGCTTGAGGCACGCGGTCTGTCCACCGACGGTGTGCCGTCGCCGCCCACCACGGCGGCACCGGAGGCCACGGAGACCACGGAGGCTCCGGCCGAGACGACCGAGGCTCCGGCGGAGACCACGGAGGCTCCGGCCGAGACGACCGAGGCTCCGGCGGAGACCACGGAGACCACGGAGACCACGGAGGCTCCAGCGGAGACGACCGAGGCTCCCGCGGAGACCACAGAGGCTCCAGTCGAGACGACCACCACAGCTGCCGGCTGATTGCGGGCGGCCGCACTGCCGCACCGCCGCATCACAAACCGGTCGGCGACCGGGAGTCGCTCAGGATCCGATGATGTTGTGCTCGGGGCCGTAGGGGAATCCGGTGATGTTCTCGGCCCCGTCCTCGCTCACGATCAGGATGTCATGCTCCCGGTAACCGCCGGCTCCCGGCTGGCCGTCTGGGATGGCGATCATTGGCTCCATCGATACGACCATTCCTGGCTCTAGAACCGTTTCCACGTCCTCTCTGAGCTCCACCCCGGCCTCCCGGCCGTAGTAGTGGCTGAGAACTCCAAAGCTGTGGCCGTAGCCGAACGACCGGTACTTCAGTAGGTCGTGAGACCGGTAGACATCGTTCAACTCAGCGGCGATGTCACAACAGCGAGCACCCGGTCGAATCAGTTCCAGCCCCCGCTCATGAACCTCCACGTTGACCTCCCACAGCCGCAGGTGCTCGGCAGAGGTGACGTGGTCACAGAACATGGTGCGTTCTAGGGCCGTGTAGTAACCGAAGATCATTGGGAAGGCGTTGAGTGACAGGATGTCGCCGGTCTCGACCAACTTGTTGGTCACCGGGTTGTGGGCGCCGTCGGTGTTGATGCCGGACTGGAACCAGGTCCAGGTGTCCATGAGCTCCACGAACGGGAAGCTGGCGGCGATCTCGCGGACCATGGTTCGGGTGGTGGCCAAGGCCACCTCGTGCTCGGGCACTCCAGCGGCCACGGCGTCGACGCAGGCCTCGGCACCCAGGTCGCAGATTCGGGCACCGTGGCGGATCAGGTCGTGCTCCTCGGCCGATTTGACGGTCCGCATCCACATGGTCGCCGAGCCGATATCCACCAGCTCGACACCAGGCAGGGCGGCCTCCAGGGACCGGAACTGGTCGACCGACAGGTGGTCGAGCTCCACGCCCAGGCGGGACGCGCCGCCCATGAGGTCGCGGACAGCCTGGTAGTAGTTGTCCCGTCGCCAGTCCGAGTACACGAGGTTGTCCCCGTAGGTGCGCCTCCACGGCTGGCCGCCGTCGATACCGGCCGAGATGGTGGTGGCGTTCTCTCCGTCGATCACCATCCCGTACTTGCGGCCGAAGTAGCAAAAGACCCAGCCCGAGTAGTAGCAGATGTTGTGATACGAGGTCAGGAGGCAGGCGTCGATGCCCTCTGCAGCCAAGTGGTCCCTCAGGGCGCCCTGCCGGTAATCCATCTCGGCAGCCGAAAATGGGGACCACTCCTTGTCGCCCCAGTGCCATCGGGCGACATGGACCATGTCATCGGTACGGGCGGTGTCCATCGGTGCCTCCTTTGGCATCTCGGGACGGCAAAACAGTTAACGGGCCACCTCGTCGGCGGCCCGCGACACCCACTGGGGTGGCGAGGCTACCCACCCAATCCAGCTACCAGGCGGTCGACCATCTCGTCCAGGACAGCCGTGGAGGTCCCGAAGGTGAACCGGACATGTCCCTCACCGCCCTCACCGAACAGCGGACCGTTCTTACCGCGTACCCCGGTCCGTTCGCGAAGCCAGGTGGCGGGCCGGTCGCCGGGTTCGAGGACGGAGAGGTCCAGCCAGGCCAGGAAGGTGGATTGGGGGAGGTGGACTCGTATGTCAGGCAACTCGGCGGCGATTCGGTCGACAAGTCGTCGCCGGTGGCCGTTGAACAGGGCTACCAGGGCATCGGTCCACTCGTCGGCCTCTTCCCAGGCGACGGTCGCCGCTTCACAACCAAACCGGTTGACACCCCCGAGGAGTTGCGCCGGAACGCCGAGGAACCGGCGGTGGAGGTCCTCGTCGGCGAAAGACGCCACGGCGGCCCGAAGGCCACCGATGGCAAAGGTCTTGATGCCTGAGGTCAGGGTGACGGTCCGCTCACCGGCCCCGGGGATGGTGGCCGTCGGCCGATGGGTGGCTCCCGGATAGACGAAGTCGCAGTGAATCTCGTCCGAGGCGATGACCACGTCGTAGCGGGTGCATAGGTCCACGATCTGGACGAGCTGCGTTTCGGTGAGGACGCGGCCCGTCGGGTTGTGGGGGTGGCAGAGCACGAGGAGTCGGATTCCCGGATCGGCGGCCAGGAGGTGTTCAAGGTGGTCGAGGTCGTAGTGCCAACCGTCCTCGTCGCGGACTAGAGGCCAGTCCACTATGCGTCGCCCCGTGGTCCGGCCGATGTCGTTGAATGGGAAATAGATGGGCGGGGTGAGGACCACGGCGTCTGTGGGACCGGTGAAGGCTTCCACGCTGGCCCACACCCCCTGAAGGACCGAGGCGGTGGCCACGACCAGTTCGGGGTCCGGGGTCCAACCGTGGCGGCGCGACGACCACCCGGAGAACGCCTGGGCCATGGCCCCGAAGCGGTCGTGGTAGCCGGTCCCGCCCATTTCGACGATGTCGCGCAGTCGGTCGGTGATCCCGGGGAAGGGCCCGAGGTCGTGTTCGGCTACGAACGCTGGGAGCACGGACGGTGCCTCGTCCGTCCACTTGTAGGCGCCTGAGGCCACCTTCCTCGCCACGTCGACGCGGTCGAGGTCCTCTGGGCGGATCGTCACGGCGGCGATGGTAGCCCCGGGCCCTTCGAGCGACCCGCTGCATACCCGGAGATCAGCGGGCGGTGTGGACCGGCCGACCGGCTAGGCCCAGGGCAGCCTCCATGAGCGACTCACCGAGGGTGGGGTGGGCGTGAATAGTGCCGGCTAGGTCCTCCACGGTGGCTGCGGTCTCTACGGCTAATGCAGCCTCGCCGGCCAACTCGGCCACATGGGCTCCGACCGCCTGTACGCCGATCACTGTGCCGTCGCCGTCGGCCACCACGGTGACCGTGCCTTCTGACTGTCCAAGGGTGCGGGCCCGACCCGAGGCACTAAGGGGGAACCGGAAGGCGGCCGGTTCCAGGCCGGCGGCAATCGCCGCCTTCTCGTCTAGGCCCACCACCATCACCTGGGGGTCGCCGAACACCACCATGGGCACGCCGGCTGGATCGAAGGCCGCCGGTCGGTCACAGGCGGCGTCAGCGGCTACCTCGGCCTCCGCTGTGGCCTTGTGAGCCAGCGCCGGTCCTGGCGTCAGGTCACCGATGGCAAACACGTCTCCCGCCGCCCTCCGGTCGGCGGTCACCTGAACCAGGCCACTACTGGTGATGGTCGCTCCGGCCATGTCGAGGGCCACGGTGTCGGAGTTGGGACGGCGCCCGACTACCACGCCGATCCGGTCGGCGGGCAGCCCTACCTCTCCGTCCGGACCGGCGATGAGTAGGCCGTGTTCGTCAGTGCCGACGGCCCGGTGAGAGAGACACAGTCCGACTCCCAGGCGACGCAGGCCGCGGCTGACCTGTCGGCCGATCCGGGTATCAAAGCCGGGCAGGATCCGATCCTCGGCCTCCACAATTGTCACCTCGCTGCCCAGTTTGGCGAAGGCACAGCCCAACTCAACCCCGACGTAACCACCGCCCACCAGGACCAGGTGCTTGGGGAGCCGGTCGGTGAAGAGCAATTCGTCGGAGCCAACGACCCGGTCGCCGTCAGGAGACAGGTCGGGTAGTTCCACGGGCCGGGAGCCGGTGGCCACGATGGCGTGGCGGTGCTCCAAAAACTCGACCGTGTCGCCGTGTGCGACAGCCACCCGGTCGGGTCGGGAGAACCGGGCGTGACCGTCTAGCACCCGGACCCCGGCGTCGGCCAGCAGGCGCGACACCCCGTTGGTCAGGTCGCTGACCAACGCGCTCAGGTGGTCCCGGACGCGGGCCATGTCCACGCTCGTCGTCACGTCGACTCCCCAGGGTCGGACCCGGTCCCCGAGAGCATGGGCTTCGGCCACCTCAATGAGGGCCTTGGACGGGATGCACCCCACGTTCAGGCAGGTTCCGCCCACCGCATGACGCTCCACCAGGGTTACCGAACGGCCCAGTCGGGCGCCGTGGAGGGCTGCCGCGTACCCGCCGGGCCCGCCTCCGATCACCAGCAGGTCGACGGGAGTGGCTACCTCGCCGACAACCATGACTGTCAGTCTCCGACGAGCAGGTGGAGGGGTTCGATCAGGTCGTCGACCACGGTCCGTCGGAACGCTTCAGCCAGGTCGCCGTCGATGAGGCGGTGGTCGGCCCCCAACACCACGGGAAGGGTCGGTCGAGCCACCACCGCACCGTCTACGGCGACCGGCCGCTCGGCCACCGACCCGAGACCCAGGATGGCCCCCTGTCCGGGTGGGATGATCGGGGTGGCGAAGCGGCCGCCCAGCGACCCGTAGTTGGTGATGGTGAACGTAGCTCCCAACAGGTCAGCCGCCGATAGGTCGTCGGCTCGGGCGCGGTCGGCCACTTCCGTGATGGCCTCCGCCATGGCGAACAGGTCCAGGGTGTCGGCGTCGCGGACCACGGGGACGATCAGCCCCCGCTGGGTGGCTACGGCAATCCCCAGGTTGACCGATTCGGGAATCACGATGGCGTCCGCCGGGTCTCCCTCGAGGTGCCCGTTGACCATCGGGAACTGTCGTAGTGCCCGTGCCGCCGCCACAGCGGCCACCGCCAAGTGGGTGACCGCGTCGGCCCCCCGTCGGTCCATAGACCGAATGCGGTTGCGGAAGTCGACCAGGAGGGAGGCGTCGACCTCGTCCATGGTGTGGATGTGGGGGATCTCGGACCACGACCGAGCCATGTTGCGGGCCACCACACCACGGATGCCGCGGAGGTCGTGGCGTCCCGCTTCCATTTGGCCCAGCTCAGGGTCGATCGGGGAGATCGGAGATCGCCTCACGGGCTTTAGGGGCTCGGTGGCCGACAGTCCTCCCATGGTGGCCGCTGCTCGGACGTCGTCAGCGGAGATCCGCCCGCCGGGCCCCGATCCCCTGAGGGCCGCCAGGTCCACACCGACTTCCAAGGCCAGTCGCCGTGTGGCCGGCGAAGCCTTGACGCGACCCCCGGTCGGAGCCGTCGCCAGCTCCAGGGTTGCAGGTGGCTCGGTGGCGTCGGCTTCCGTGGTGTCGGGTGTGTCGGCAAGCCGGGGAGAGCCCTGACCGCCATCCGATCCATCGTCAATTTCGATTAGGACCTCACCGACCTGGATCCTCTCGCCTTCTACGGCTCCCAACCGAAGGACGGTGCCGGCTACCGGGGACGGGAGTTCGGAACTGGCCTTGTCGGTCAGCACCTCCACCAGGGGCTGGTCGCGGGCCACCACGTCGCCTACGGCCACCAGCCACTCCACGACTTCGGCTTCTTCGAGGCCTTCGCCGATGTCAGGGAGGAGGAACCGGTGGGCCACGTCGTCGGTCCGGTCAGGCCGTCTCGAGCGTGCGACGTACCGCGGCGGTGATCCGGGCCTCGTCGGGCACGAAGGCGTCCTCCACCATCCCGACCGGGTAGGGCACGTCTAACCCGGAGACGCGCACCACCGGGGCCTCCAGCGACCAGAAGCACTCCTCGACGATGGTGGCCACCACCTCGCCAGCAAAGCCGCCGGTCTGGGACGCCTCCTCCACGACCACGACCCGGCCGCAATGGTCCACGGCTGCCGCGATGGCAGCTAGGTCAAGGGGCGCCAGGCACCGAAGGTCCAGTACGGCCACCGAGAGTCCCTCGTCGGCCAGAGCGTCGGACACCCGGCAGGCCATCTCGACCAGATAGCTCCAGGCGATAATCACCAGGTCGTCCCCCCGACGGGCCATTCGGGCCTCGCCCAGCGGGACGAGATGCTCACCGTCGGGGACGTCGCCCCTAATCCCCCGATAGCCACGCAGTGGTTCCAAGAACAGCACCGGGTCGGGGTCGCGGATCGACGAGGACAGCAGGCCTTTGGCGTCGGAGGCCGTGGCTGGCATCACGACCTTCAGTCCTGGGACATTGGCCAACTGACCCTCCAGGGAGTCGGAGTGAAGCTCGGGGGTCCGGACGCCACCGCCGAACGGTGAGCGGATGGTGATGGCCGGCTCGAAGCGTCCCTGGCTGCGGTACCGGAGCCGGGCCACCTGGCCTGCCACCTGGTGCATGGCCTGGTAGGAGAAACCCAAAAACTGGATCTCAGCCACCGGGACGAGGCCAGACATGGCCAGACCAACGGCCGCCCCGACGATCACCCCCTCGGAGAGAGGAGTGTCGACCACCCGGTCCTCGCCGAACTTCTCGAACAGGCCTTCGGTAGCCCGGAACACCCCGCCGTTACGGGCCACGTCCTGGCCCAGGACGACTACCCGGTCGTCCCGTGCCATCTCGAGGTGTAGGGCCTCATTGACGGCCTGGAGCATGGTCAACTCGGTGGTGTCACTCACGACTCAACTCCCTCAGGATCCAGCAGGAGGGCGCGTTGACGAGCTAGTCGCTGGCTGTCCACGGTCGTGCAGTGGTCGAGGACAGCGTCGGGGGCGATTGGAGTGGCTCGAGCCCGGTCGAACGCCTCGTCGAATCGAGCCAGGGACTCGGCCTCGGTGGCCGCATGGGCCCCGTCGTCCCACAGACCCCGTTCGACGAGGTGGGCTCGGAGGCGGTCGATGGGGTCGTTGCGCCGGGCCTCTTCGAGTTCCTCGGCCGGGACGTATCGGGTGGGATCGTCAGCTGTGGTGTGGGCACCGAGGCGATATAGGTGGGCCTCAATGAGCGTGGGGCCTTGGCCGGCCAGGGCCCGGGTCCGAGCTTCGTTCACGGCGTCGTACATGGCGGCTGCGTCGTTGCCGTCCACGGTGAAACCAGGCATCCCGAAGGCGGCAGCCTTGGCGGCGATGGTCTCGGCAGCCGTCTGCTGGTGCAACGGAGTGGAGATAGCCCACTGGTTGTTGATGCACAGGAAGATCACCGGCACGCCCAGAACGCCGGCCAGGTTCCCTGCCTCGTAGAAGTCCCCCTCGGAACTGGAGCCATCCCCGAAAAACACGGTGACCACGCCGGGCTGGTTCTGCAGGGTCATGCCCCAGGCCAAGCCGACAGCGTGGGGAATCTGGGTGGCCAGCGAGATCTGCAGGGGTGCGACCCGAACCGTCGGCGGCAGGTGGCTTCCAGCCGGGTGGCCGACGTTGTAGAGCAGGTAGCGGTCTAGGACCTCTGAGCCAAAGCGCTGAAGGGCTAACGGCTCCCGGTACTGGGGGAGGATCCAGTCCTGTTCCGGGTCCAGGGCATGGGCGGTGGCGGCGATGGCGGCCTCGTGGCCGTCGATGGGGGCGAGTGTGCCGACCTGCCCCTGGCGTTGCAGGTTCCAGAGCCGTCGGGCCTGAACCCGAGCGCCGACCATGTCCACGAGGATTGCCCGGAGCTGGTCGTCGGACGGTTGTGCCACGTTGGCGACCCTACCGGCCGGTCCCCATGTAGGTCAGGCGTCACAGGTGCCCGAAGTCACCGGAACGGGGCCGATTCACAGGGTTACCGGATGGTAGTTTCCATCGGGTAACGGCTTCTGGCCCCTCCCAGAGCCGACATAACCTCCGGCCGGAAACCCCCCCCGGTTCCGAAAGCCGAGAGCGACTGCACGCCCCGCCGGCCCGGTGGGGCGTGCGACGTTTTTTGGTGTCTACCATCCTGCGGTCCGACCGACCGACGAGAGAGACGGACGACAGGCGTCGAGGAGCGTCGACGAGGAGGAATCATGGCCACCAACCGCCGAGACCTGATACGGATGACCGATGTCGAGTTGGCGACGTTCATTGAGGAGCAAAAGAGCCTCCAGGTGGCCTGCCGTGAGAAGGACGGTTCGATTCACCTGTCTACCCTCTGGTTCGCTGTGGTCGACGACCTGCTGGCTTTCGGGACCTACAGCAAGTCGCAGAAAATCCTGAACCTCCAACGGGACGACCGGATCACCGTGCTCCTTGAGGACGGTGAGACCTATGAGACGCTGCGCGGTGTGATGGTCAAGGGGCGGGCTGTCCTCCGCGGCCAGGACGACCCCGACGGGGTGCGGGAGGTGGCCCGTGCCGTCATGCGACGCAACCAACCCGAGATTCCAGAGGAGTTTTTCGAAGAGGCCTCGGAGGTCTGGGCCGCCAAGCGCACAGCGGTCCTGATCCGGCCGGAGAAGGTCGTCAGTTGGGACCACACGAAACTGGACGGGGTCTACTGACCGGTTCCGAACTCCCAACCACCCTCCCGGCCGAGCCTCCTGAGGATCCGCCTAGCATGACGCCTATGGATGCCCTCTTCGCCGTGCAGGACGAGGACGTCATCCGGGGCCAACTGGATTACCGCCGTGCTCACCTTTCCGAGCGTCAGGACGTGGTGGCCGCTGAGGTCGAGCGAGGTGAGACGGCGACGGCCATCGCAGGACTGGAACTAGAGCGGCTGGAGCACTCTCGTCGGCAGAACCGTCTGGAGGGCGAGGTGGTGGCGATCGAGGCCCGACTAGCAGAGTTGGACAAGAAACTCTATGGCTCCGCGATCACCTCGGCCCGGGAGGCGACCAGCCTCCAGGACGAGATCGGCCACCTGCGGCGGCGCCAGGACGACCTCGAGGGCTCTGTTCTGGAGCTAATGGAGGTCCTCGAACCTATGGAGCAGGAGTTAGCCCGACTGGCCGACCAGGCATCGGCCGGGGACGTTGCCATCCACGCCGCTCAAACGTCCCTGGCTGAGGCCGAGGCAGCCGTGGACGGAGAGCTTTACGAGTCGGCCTCTCGCCGAGAACTGGCCGTTCCCCAGGTCCCCGCCGACGTGCTGACCCGCTACGAGGGAAGCCGGGCCTCGTTTGGTTCGAGCACCGTGGTCCGGTTCTCCGGATCTGACTGCAGTGGATGCCCATACTCCATGCCGGCCGTGGAGGCCGATCGCGTACGGAGCCTGACCGCTGGGACGCTGGTCGATTGCAGCGAGTGCGGTCGGCTCGTCGTCCGCTGACGCGGCCAGTCCACCGTGTTTCTCTGGTTCGTCGTCGGCTCCGTGGTGGCCGTGGCCCTCGTGTTCGACAGCCCGTCCATGGACGTCAGGCTGGTGGCCCTGGGAGCCGTTCTCCCGGTGGCCGAAGCCCTGGTCGGGGGCCCCTGGCTCCTCCATACGCCGATCCTGGGGGTAGTGGGGTTGGCCGTCGTGATGCTGGTGGCCCGGGGCCACCGCCTGGTCCAGCGAAGGTGGTTGGGGGTTCCCATCGGGCTGCTGAGCCACCAGGTGCTGGACGGCACGTGGGCTGACACCCGGGTGTTTTGGTGGCCGGCCACCGGGTTCGATGCTCTGGGGGGATCGCGGGTGCCGGAGTTCAGTCGAGGGGCGGGAGGCCTCCTGTTAGAGGCAGGCGGCCTCCTGTTGGGCGCCTGGGCCTGGCGTCGGTACCGATTAGCTGATCCCGGCCGCCGGTCGGCGCTACTACGGACTGGTCGCCTCAACCCCGCGGAGATCACCTGATGCTCTACGTGGTCCGACACGGACGGACGGCGGCCAACGCCTCCGGCCTACTCCTAGGCCACATCGACCCCGATCTGGATGACCTCGGAGTGCGGCAGGCCCGATCGCTAGCCGCTGCGCTCGGCCCGGTCGATCGGGTTGTGTCCAGCCCGTTGGCCCGAACCCGTCAAACCGCCGAGGCCTTCGGGATAGAGGTCGACGTGGATGACCGGTGGATTGAGATGAACTACGGCGAGTTCGACGGCCGTCCGGTGGCAGAGGTCCCCGCTGAGACGTGGGCCGCGTGGCGTGCTGACCTGGATTGGGCTCCGCCGGGCGGCGAGTCGCACCGGGACCTGGGAATCCGGGTCAGGGCTGCCATGGAAGACCTGTTCGACGCCTCGAGGACCTCGGACGTCGCGGTAGTCACCCACGTCTCCCCGGTGAAAGCCGCGCTGGCCTGGACCCTGGGGGTTGGTGACGAACTGGCCTGGCGGACCTATGTGGCCCCCGCCTCCGTGATGGTCGTCGGGGCTGGGCCCGCTGGACCGTCACTTCGCAGCTTCAACGACATCGCCCATCTCGCCGAAGGGTGAGCCAACTCAGGGCAGGAACTCTCCGGCGTCCAGGTCATGGATCGCCGCCACCACCCGGTCCAGCATCTGGCCGACCAACTCCACGGCCCGGTCGTTAACCAGTTCCACGCTGCCCCCGGCCTGAATGGGATAACAAAGGCAGAACAGGGCCGTCCGCCGGTAGTCCTCGAGAAGCTGGTTGACCGGGTAGTCGATTCCCGAGTCGGCCAAGGTGTTCCGATAGGCCTCCAGGAGCCGTTCCTCGTGGGCCCGCCGGTCCTCGGTGGTGAGACTCTGGCTGAGGAAATACCCGAGGTCGTAGGCGCCGACCGTACGGACGCAGATCTGCCAGTCGATGGCCACCACCTCGGGACCCGGCCGAAAGAACAAGTTGTCCAACCGGAAGTCCCCGTGCGCCAGGGTGGTCTGTCGCTCCGGGAAGGTCATCATCTCCTCAACAACTAGGGGAAACCGTTCCCCAATAGCCCGGATCCGATCGTCCACCCGGTCCCCGAACGAGGCCAGGAACGGCTCCCAGGCCGTCGAGACGCCTTGCTGGACCCCCTGGGGCATCGGGGGGTCCCACCCGAACGGCACCCAGGACAACTCGTCGGTGAACAGCGGAGACTCCCAGAACTCGGCATGGTGGCCGGCGATTGCCCGGACCGCCGTCTCGGCAACCTCGACGGGGCAGCCGTCCAGCTGGCTGTGTACCTCGGCATCGCCGAGGTCCTCGAGTAGCAGCACGAAGTCGTCGGTCTCCGGATCGTGGGCCGATGCCAGACAACGGGGTGTAGCCAGTGGGCTCCGGGCGGCCGCCGTTCGGTAGAACTCGACCTCCTTGCCGTAGAACTGGAAGGTCCGGGCCACGAACCTTGTCATTTCGTGCTCCACGGGGGTCTTCAGCACGACCGTTTCCGGTCCCGGCTCGCCGTCATAGTTCGGTCGCAACCGATGAAGGATGCCCATGAGGCCCACACCCTGGCCGATCAGTTCCGACGAGAAACTGGCCACCGTGCCGTCGCCCAGGGCACCAGCGTCCCGCAGCGAGACTGTCAGCCAGTCAGCGGTGACGTCATCGACAGTCGTTGGGATTCCGTGTCCAGCCATGGCGTCCCCCGGTGCTCGGTGGTGCGCCCGGTGGAGACGCTCCGGCTAACGACGGTACCAGCCAGTCCGATGGCGATCAGTCGTGATCGTCGAGGTTGCCCGAGCTGGGTGGTTGGAAACCCTCGGGCCAAGTTGTCGTTTCGTCGTGGCGGATCCCGTCCAGGGACACCCCATCCATCTGGGCTCCGGTCAGGTCCGCCCCCACCAGATCGGCGAGGCTCAGGTCGGCGTCGATAAGCGAGGTTCCCCGCAGGATGGCTCCGGACAGGTTGGCCGCCCGGATCGTGGCTCCGTTCAGGATGGCCCCCCGGAGGTCGGCGCCTCCGGCGAAGGTCCCAGTGAGATCGGTGTCGCGCATGCAGGTGCGAGTCAGCGACGCACCGGCCAGCGTGGCGGCACCGAGGAGGGCGCCGGTGAGGTCGGCGGCGGTGAGCCACGCCCCTCCCAGGTCGGCACTCCGGAGGTCCGCTCCTCCTAACCGGGCGTTTCCTAGCCACGCCCGGCTGAGGACGGCGCCCCCCAAGCGGGCATCGGTCAGGTCGGCGTTCCACAGGTTGGCGTGGTGCAAGTCCGCGTCAGCGAACACGGTTGCTCGGCAGATGGCGTGCCGGAGGTCAGCGCCCACTAGCCGGGCGTCAGAGAGGTCCGATCCGCTCAAGACGGCCCCGCCCAACCAGGATCCGCTGAGGTCGACAGACCGGAGGTCGGCATCGGTGAGGTCGGCTCCCGCCAGGTCGGCTCCGATTTCGAGCTCGTATCCTCGGACCTCCATCGGATCGAGGCTAGGGCAGGAAGCCTGTCGCCGTGTCCGAGCGCCGGTCCGAGGTGGGTCCCGTACCCGTGATCGGGCAGCATTCCTCGGTGACTGTCCTACTGGCTGCCGCGTCGGCTGTCTTCTTCGGTGTCGGCGACCTCCTGGGGGGTATCGCCATCCGCCGCTCGGGCCGCCCCGGTGCGGCAGTCTCGGTGGCCATGACGGCCACCGCGGTCGCAGCGGTGGTCGTCGGGTTGGTCCTGGTGGTGCGGCCACCAGAGGCGGTGAGCGTGGCCGACGTGATATGGCCGGTGATGGCCGGCCTGTTGATGGCCGCCACCCGGCCGTTGCTCTACCTCGGCATGGCCCGTGGCCCAGTCGCCGTCTTCGCTCCCGGCTACGGGCTGACCATGATCGCAGTGCCCGCACTCGTGGGCCCGTTCATCGGTCAGCACCTGACCGGCATCGAGGTGCTCGGGGTGCTACTGGCGGTTATCGCTGTCGTGCTTCTATCAGGGGAGGGCAAGCTCCCCCGGATTGGCGACATCGTCCGGAGCCGGGTGGTGGGCATGGCGTTGGCGGTGGGATGCAGCATCGGTATGGCCGGGATCCTCCTCACCCAGGCTGATCCGGCCGCCGGCGAGGTGCCGGCCCTGCTGGTCCTGTTGACGGGCCTGGTGGTGCTGTCGACCTTCGCTCGGGCCCGGTCGGGATCAGTGTGGCCGGATCCGATAGTTCGACGGTTCGGGCTGGTGCTCGGCTTCACCAGTGGCACCGCTTTCGTGCTCAGCACGGCGGCCTACCTTCGGGGATCGGCGGCCGTGGTGACAGCCCTGATCGCCCTCTGCCCAGGGGTGAGCGTCGGTATCGCCTGGCGGTTCCTCGGGGAGAGAGTGGCACCGCTCCAAGTGTTGGGAGGCGTCTTCGGCGTGGCGTCCGTGGTGGCCTTTGCCCTGGGGGCCTAACCGACCGAAAGCCGCGGGTGACGGTGAGCAGGCCTGTAGGCGGGTTCTGTCACAACCAGCGAGCGTGCTGAGGTAGGACCCCTAGGTGTAGATACGCCCAGGCGCGCTTGGGGTGTCCTCTGGAGCAGTGTTAGTTCCCAGGAGGCCGATAACTCT
>Ga0207965_1000276_pt1 | contig 14957 bp, 17 predicted proteins | sample Knorr_S23_td_O2m_FD_185609 | JGI IMG/M metagenome (GOLD analysis project Ga0207965, IMG submission 185609) | Marine microbial communities from Southern Atlantic Ocean transect - Knorr_S23_td_O2min_ad_571m_LV (SPAdes) (version 2) | ecosystem: Environmental > Aquatic > Marine > Oceanic | place...
AGAGTTTTTGGAAGATATAGAAACCCTGTTGCTCTCCGCCGATGTAGGAATCGAAGCAAGCGACCAGATTATCTCCCGGTTAAAACAACAGCTCGATCGTAAACAGCTCTCAGCCCCAAGTGAACTTTTGCACGCTCTTAAGGTAGAGCTGCAGATGATTCTTGATCCTTGTGAAGTACCACTCCATGTCAACAGTAGCTCCAAGCCTTTTGTTATTTTAATGGTTGGAGTAAACGGTGTCGGCAAAACTACCACTATTGGTAAGTTAGCAAAACGTCTACAGTCTCAGGGGGAAAAAGTCATGTTAGCCGCTGGCGATACCTTTCGAGCCGCGGCGGTTGAGCAGTTACAAGTATGGGGCGACCATAATGAACTCCCAGTGGTAGCACAGGAAACAGGAGCAGACAGCGCTTCTGTTATCTTCGATGCTTATCAATCTGCCAAAGCTAAAGAGGTTGATGTACTCATTGCAGATACCGCCGGTCGATTGCACACTAAAGATAATCTCATGAAAGAGCTCGAGAAGATCGTGCGCGTGCTCAAGAAGCAAGACGAACGATTGCCGGACGAAATTCTATTAGTGCTGGATGCGACTACCGGTCAAAACGCTCTCAGCCAAGCTGAGAGTTTTCATGCCTCAACGGAAGTCACTGGTATAACCCTTACTAAGCTGGACGGTACCGCCAAGGGGGGCGTCGTATTTGCGATTGCCAAGCAGTTGGGACTTCCCATTCGGTTTGTCGGTGTAGGAGAACAGGTGGACGACCTCAGACCCTTCGAAGCCCAAAAATTCGTTGCAGCACTTTTTGTTGAGTAAAGCGGAATGACTACGTTCGACTCAGTTAGTAAACCAAGCAGGAATTTCTATATTCCTTTTAAAAAGCTTATTTAATAACGGCACCTAAATGTAAGTAAATGCTCACATACGGGGTTAGGTGCGAATTTGTAGCCCCATTTCCAATAAGTCAAGATTCTTCCAGTATTCAGCAGCACCTTTGGCCTTTCTGCCATCATAACTAAGCAGGAAGCAAACGCGCTGCTGAATACAACAATAAATCTTTAATAATCAATGTATTAAAATATTTCATTAAAACTGATAGAATATGATGCTAACCATTGAAAACTAGACAAACAGCCCCAAGATTAGTGTAATGAGGATCGTGGTTTCCAATGGAAAAATTGATCCCATCTAATTTTAATTAGAGAAATTAAGTCTCTAAAGCCCGTAGATCAATGGCTTTGACAACATCCATGAGATAGCAGTGAAAACTAATGGATGTTAGAATGCGCCGCTCGAGTGACCGGTCGGTTGAGCCGACAAAAAGGTACGAACAAATATGAACACTGGAAAGGGTTTACAAGTATTCGACCCCATAACTCCGGGTCGCGATCTAACAGCATACATTACGTCTGTTAATGGTATCGCCATGTTGACTCCCGACCAAGAGCGTGAGCTCGCTAACCAGTATTACTACGAAGATAACGTTGATGCAGCCCGTCAACTAGTAATGGCACACCTGCGCTTCGTGGTGCATATGGCTAGAACCTATTCTGGCTACGGACTTTCACAGGCAGACCTTATCCAGGAAGGCAATGTCGGGTTGATGAAAGCTGTTAAACGATTCAATCCAGAGGTAGGAGTGCGCCTTGTCTCCTTCGCCGTACACTGGATCAAAGCAGAGATGCATGAGTACATCTTGCGTAATTGGCGCATCGTCAAGATCGCCACCACCAAGGCTCAACGCAAACTATTCTTCAACCTGCGTAGTTCCAAGAAGCGTCTTGGTTGGCTAAACAACGAGGAGGCTCAAGCAGTCGCAAAAGATCTAGGCGTTGATGAAAAAGTCGTTCGCCAGATGGAAGGCCGTATGAGTGCCTATGATGCACCATTTGACGCCGAAGCTAACAGTGATGACGATGCCATTTATAGAGCGCCCGCTTACTACCTCGAAGATCAGAGCTCCGACTTGGCACATAACCTCGAGGAAACGGAGTGGGAGGAAGTCACCAATGCCAGCTTGAATCTAGCAATGAACGAGCTAGATGACCGCAGCAAAGATATTCTCCAAAGTCGCTGGTTAAGTGAAGACAAGGCGACGTTACATAATCTAGCCGATAAATACAGCATTTCAGCGGAACGAATTCGTCAACTGGAAAAAAATGCCATGAACAAAATCAAGGCTCACATGAAAGCCCAATGAGTATTAGGGATTAGCTAAGGCGGCCGCGAATTTATCGCGGCTTTTTTTTGCCTCTGCCCCGATAAGTCTGAACTTGAATCCCCGAACTTTCCGCTCCACAATGCAGCAGCTATGACAAAACAATTAATCGCTATTGCCAGCGCCAACGGCTTCCTTGCAGTCGCCCTCGGGGCATTCGGTGCCCACAGCCTAGAAAGCCTTATAGCTCCGAGCTTACTGAACACCTATAACACCGCTGTCGAGTACCACATGTATCACGCATTGGCCCTGTTTGGAACGGCATTACTTTCAATACATTATCCCAACGAAAAACTACTGAGTTTAAGTGCTTGCCTGTTCGTGCTTGGTATACTGTTTTTTTCAGGGAGCCTTTATATATTTAGCCTAAGCGAGATAAGCTGGTTTGGTGCAACTGCACCAATAGGGGGGAGCTTGTTCCTAGCGGGATGGGGAGTTTTGTTTTGGTTTGCGATCGGTAAAACCTGGCGACGTCTTTAGAAAAAATATTTGAGAGAGCACGATGCACATCATTGTAAATGGCACCTGCCATGAACTCGACACCAATACCAATCTCCAACAATTGTTAGAATGGTTAAAAATTGCTAAAGGGCGCATTGCAATTGAGCTCAATGGCGAGATCGTACCCAAGAGTCAATTTTATCAACAACAGCTTAACAGTGGAGACAAAATTGAAATTGTGCAGGCAATCGGCGGCGGCTAACCACCCCCGCCCTGTTAGCAAGATGATCCGAAACCATGAATAATGTAATTGATAAACCATTTTATTTCGCGGGTAAAACCTATAATTCACGGCTAATCATCGGTAGTGGGAAATACAAAAATTTCCAAGAAAACCTAGTTGCCCTCGAAACGAGTGGCGCTCAAATAATCACTGTGGCAATTCGGCGTGTTAACTTAGGTCAGAACAGTGACGAGCCCAGCCTATTGGATGTCGTCTCACCTGAGAAGTACACAATCCTTCCCAATACTGCAGGCTGCTATACCGCTGAGGATGCTGTTCGCACCTGTCGTATGGCTAGAGAACTATTAGACGGGCACAAGCTGGTAAAACTTGAAGTGCTTGGCGATCAAAAAACACTTTACCCCAATATCAGTGAAACCCTCGTAGCTGCCGAAAAGTTAGTTAAAGACGGATTTGACGTAATGGTGTACACCAGTGACGACCCGCTGGTGGCCAAGCGTTTGGAAGAAGCTGGCTGTCTTGCCGTAATGCCACTGGGCGCACCAATTGGGTCTGGCCTAGGTATCCAGAACCCCTACAATATACGGTTAATCCTGGAAAATGCTAAAGTGCCTATTATCGTAGACGCGGGAGTAGGAACCGCATCAGATGCCAGCACCGCTATGGAGCTCGGTTGTGACGGCGTGCTTATGAATACAGCAATAGCGGAAGCAAAGAACCCTGTCCTGATGGCTTCGGCCATGAAGAAAGCGGTTGAGTCAGGCAGGGAGGCTTTTCTGGCCGGAAGAATCCCGCGACGGCCTTACGCAAGCGCATCTTCGCCAATCGACGGCACCTTTTTTTAAATTCCGGTTAATAACCCGGCTGGCCCTCCTAGAAAAGAAGTCTATCGGTGTTTACAAAAGATCCCACAAGCCACAGACCAATTCGCAGCTTTGTCATCAGATCTGGAAGACTAACGAACTCTCAACGTAAAGCAATCGATCAGCACTGGGACCGATATGTTGTCAATAACCAATCTCTATCCCAACCCATCTGGCCAATGCTTTCTGAAAAAGCAGAGCTTATCGTCGAAATAGGGTTTGGCATGGGGGACTCCCTTCTGGAGATGGCCGGTGATGAACCCACAAAGATATTCATCGGGATTGAAGTACACCGACCAGGCATCGGCAAGCTGTTACACAACATTGCAGAAAACAAGCTCAGGAATCTCTGGATAATCTACCAAGACGCGAAAGAGGCAATGACTAATTGCTTTGAGTCAAACTCCATTGACAAAATACTTATACTTTTCCCTGATCCTTGGACCAAAAAACGGCACCAAAAACGCAGGTTGGTCCAACCAGATTTCATTTCCCTCTTAACAGAGAAAATCAAACCTGGTGGGGTTTTGCACCTAGCGACCGACTGGGAACCCTACGCTCAACAGATGCTAGAATTACTGGAACAGGCTGAAGGACTAGTAAACGAAAATGGTTCCAGCAATTACTGGGAGCACCCAAAGCGCCCTACAACAAAGTTTGAGCAGCGCGGAAAAAAACTTGGACATGGAGTGTGGGATTTATTGTTCAAGAAGTCAGTTTCTTAGAACCAGAAGCGATGTTCTTGCTCTTTAAGCCACTCAATGTAGTACTCATAGTTCGGACATATCGATGCCACCAAATCCCAGTATTGTTTAGAGTGATCCATATGTATCAGGTGGCAGATTTCATGTGTGATCATGTAGTCGATGATGCTATAGGGTGCCAGCATAATTAACCAGTTGTACTGGATAACTCCGGTGGAAGTGCAATGTCCCCATTTCGACTTAGTCTTCCTGAGCTTGATTTCCTTAATCTTTCGATCTACACCCAAGTATCTAGCCAGCCCATGCGCCCTGGGGATGATGTGCTCACTCGCCTTGTCGATAAGGTAATCTTCTAACTGCACGGTAGCCTTGGTGACATTGAGCTTATGCCCCTGGATGATAAACCGATCTCCATTGATCAAAATGCGCTGCTTCCGGCCTTCCTTATACTCTATGGTCAGCTCCCGTGCGCGGTAAAAGATTCTGCCATTTTTTTCGATTCTTAATTTTTCCTTGTTTTTTTTCGACTCTTCTTCTAGCCGTGCCTGGATCCATTTCTGGTTTCTATTGACGAAGTCTTGCACTTCTTTTATAGGAGCACGATGGGGGCACCTGACCACCACCTTCCTATGGGAGATAAAAAGAGCCAGCGTCTTGCGATTGCTTCTTAGTACTTCGCAGCCAAAGAACTGCTGCGATTGCTGACTTGTGGCCCCAATATTCAATGGAACAATTTTTGATTTTTTCATACGCCTCTGTACTGGCTATCTCAATGCCTGCTTGGGCTTCCTAGCTATGAGGCTCGCCTTTGCGCATCTATTCTTTTTGCTGCCGGATTGTATTTCACCCTCAAAGTAGTGTTCAACCTCCCATTCACCGAAAGACTCCAATAACTCTCCGGGTCTTAGCAGATAATCTGGATTCGTAGGTTTACCAAACTGGGGCTGATGTACCGTAAATGTCTCGTAAACGATCAGCCCGCCTGGTCTCACCACTTCGCGGATCGACGCCATCAGCGGTCGATGTAGATAGTTAAAAACCAGTACTAAGTCAAACCATTTATGCGACAGCGGGTCACTGCTGGTAGTTTCGAGGTCGACCTGCCAGCAGACTCCTTCTAGTCCCTGGTCTCGAAGTTCACCGGCCAACAGTCCCAGCTTTCCCCTATCACAATCTGCAAAAGTGACGTGGATATTATCACGTGCAAGCAGCAATCCGTTCCTTCCGGACCCACAGGCCAAATCCAGCACACCATTATCGAAACTCAGGTTTTTCAACAGCGACATATTTTCGACCAGTAGCCGCGAGGCGCTGGCGTTTGAAAGTGGCATAGATTACCGGATAATACGCAGATGGTTATAGATTCCAAGCATCAGTAAAATAAGTTAATACTCTTCAATTCGCAATATTTTGTAGGTTTTTTCTTTTTTACTCCAACTTAAAATATTGCGGCATCATTATGGCGCATCGGAAAAGTTTTTATGAGCACCCCTACTCGCAAAAAAGATCGATTATTCGCAGAACAGATCCTCCCTGGCGACTTCGAGTTCGATAAAGAAGTCGCCGAAGTTTTCGAAGACATGATCAGTCGATCGGTGCCTGGTTACACTACGATTTTAGACATGATTGCAATACTGGCCGAAAACTACATCCAAGAAAATTCTAAAATATACGATCTAGGCTGCAGCTTGGGGGGTGCCACTTTTGCTATCACCCGCCAACTTCCAAACATTCCGTGCTCAATTGTAGCGATAGATAAATCCTCGGCTATGATTGACAGAATGGAGAAGAAAAAGGCTTCACTAGGAACGACGATGGCACTCATCGAATGCCGTTGTGAGGACATACTGAATGCCGAAATCTTCAATGCTTCAGTAGTTGTATTGAATTTTACTTTACAATTTGTCCAGTTATCGGATCGGCAGCGCTTGATTGAGAAGATCTTTGCTGGTATGAATCCTGGAGGCATTCTCATTGTCTCAGAAAAAATAAGGTTTCCCGATGACAAACTTAACTCCTTGTTTACAGATATGCATCATGGCTTTAAAGGAAACAGGGGATACAGCAAACTAGAAATCAGCCAGAAACGAAGCGCACTCGAAAACGTGCTGATACCGGAGACTATCGATACTCATCGGAGCAGGCTTACACAGGCAGGCTTTAATTCGTTCGATGTCTGGTTTCAGTGTTTCAATTTCGCTTCTATGGTTGTATTTAAATAAGCCTATAAAGTGAATTTTTCGCCGCTTCGACTGTTGATCGCTCGCACTAGTCTCGAGCCGTTGACTCCACTGTTATCCGATTCTTATTTAGATGGCATTAAACATGGAGATTTTAGGAGGTGGCGAGAGCGGCTCGCCAAACTACCAGCGATTTGTCCCTCAAACATTGAGCTTAGCCATACAGTGAGATTGGGGACATCTACTGACTGCGATAGCGACACGCTGTCTCTACTCGATGAACAGCTTCGCGAATTTATCCCTTGGCGCAAAGGGCCATTTAGTGTATTCGGCATCAGTATTAACAGCGAATGGCGATCTAATCTTAAATGGAATCGTTTGCAGGACAGTATCGGTTCTCTAAAAGACCGCACTGTACTCGATGTTGGTAGCAGCAACGGGTACTTTGGTTTCCGCATGCTCGAAGCCGGTGCTAAGCTGGTTATCGGAATAGACCGCCATATCCCCTACGTGGCACAATTTTGGGCACTGAAACATTTTGTGCCAGAACTTCCCATATTCGTTATACCAGCACAGCTACAGCAATTACCTCTTCCCTTGGAAGAATTCGATAACGTGTTTTCAATGGGCGTACTTTATCATTCACGGTTGCCCTATGCTCACCTTTCCCAGTTACGTCAATGCTTGAGACCTGGCGGGCAACTGATCCTGGAAACGCTCTATGTTGACGAGGAAGCTGGAAATGGGTTGATGCCTGTAGACAATTACGCACGAATGCCGAAGATCTGGTTCATTCCAAGCATTTCTACTTTACTCAGCTGGCTTGACCATTCTGGATATGTTGACATTGAAGTAATTAACGAATCAGTAACGACTATTGAAGAACAAAGAAGTACGGGTTGGATGCCCTTTGAATCTTTAAGAGAAGCATTGGACTTATACGACGAAAATAAAACTATCGAAGGATTACCTGCCCCAAAGAGAGTGATTGTTACTGCTTATCGCCGATAAAGCGCACCATATTTTTAAAAGGGGTCAAGCCTCGCATTAATTTACATATTTAAATAGTGCTATTGCAGTGACACAGAATTATTTTTTTGGTTTAATTTTTAGCTTTAAATGATTTGTATTACATCAATACTAATTCTGTTGACGGGCATGTTTAATTACTATAACTATAGGACTAGATCCATATAGGGTTAGCTCTAGTTATATCCACGAACAAAACCAGAGAATTAAAAATGGCGAGACCTCTTCGAATAGAATACCCCGACGCAACTTATCACGTGTCCAATTATGGTTTGGGCAACCAACGCGTATTTCCTTCTCCAAAGTATTTTGAAATCTTCCTAGAAGCTTTGGGGGAAACTTGTTCACGGTTGAATGTTGAGGTACATGCTTACTGCTTGTTGCGTGATCAGTACCATCTGGTAGTTAAAACCCCCGAGGGTAATCTAAGCAGATTCATGCGCCAGGTCGACGGCCTTTATACGCAACAGTATCAATCTATGAAGAACATGGCAGGTTCCCTGTTTAGGGGTCGATACAAGGCTGTGCTTATACAAGCTGATAAGTACTTGCTTCCACTCTCTCGTTATATTAACTCCAAAGTCAAGGTTTCAGAGCGGAACACCTATCCTTATATCAGCTACACCTACTTTACGCGTGGGAGTACCAACCCTCCGGTCTGGTTCAATCGCGACGATACCCTTCGACAACTTCGCGTTGCTGTAGCAAAGCGTCCCTCTGCTTACAGGAAGTATATTGCACTGGGAGTGGATGGCGAATTTTCTCATTTCTATGGCAAAAAAAATCTGCCGTCCATCATGGGAGACAAAAAATTTCTCAAGACGGCACAAAGAAAGCGCTCGGCTACTTCGGTGCGAGGTCTGTCCCGTGGTGCCAACGCCAAGTGGCGCCCATCCTGCAAAAAAACTGTATCCGCTGTTGCAAAACGGTTCAAAGTAACAGAAGCGAGTATATACAAAGCAGCCCGAGGCCCTGGATCAAAAAACGTACCACGATGGGTTGCCATGTATTTATGCCAGGAGCTTTCTGCTGTGACTCTGCAGTCAATAGCTAAGCTGTTCAGGCTAAAACGATACGGCACAGTTTCAACGACGGTTGGTAAACTGAAGATCGAATTCGAAGAAGATCCAGAGCTACAGCTAAAAACAGAAAGACTTGCGAAACAATTGAGCCGGGCTAAGTAATTACTTGTAAACCTAACAGAAGGCCAATAACAATGGCGGTATTTTAGTTAAACGTGATCAGCAATTCTACTTGATCTTGGATTCTTTGTAGGGCACATGTTTACGTACCACTGGATCAAACTTCTTGATCTCTAACTTGTCTGGCGTAGTGCGTTTGTTTTTGTCAGTGGTGTAGTAGTGACCGGTTCCAGCGCTTGATACTAATTTGATTTTTTCTCTCATGTTTGTACACCTGTAGTGCCTGCCCCATTTTCAGAGCCTAAACACGCGCACCCTTTGCACGTATATCAGCCAACACCGTGTCTATTCCAAGTTTATCGATAATACGCATACCCTTGGTGGAAACACGAAGCTTTACAAAACGCTTCTCAGACTCCACCCAGAAGCGATGAGCGTGAATATTGGGCGAGAATCGTCGCTTGGTCTTATTGTGGGCGTGCGAAACGTTGTTACCTGCGGCCGGTTTTTTGCCTGTTACCATACAAAGCCTGGACATCTTTCTGCCTCTTGATCCTGCAAAAAGGATCGTAACCTAAAGCAATATGCAACCTCTCAAGAGTATTGACTTATCCGTCAACTCCCGAGGGTAAAAAGATCGCGTTTTATACCAGAACACCCCTTCAATGGCAAGGGATTCAGCCTTTCTAGGGCTCTATCGCTGGCGTCTGCAGGAAGATCGGAGGAAGTCGCATATATTTGCAACAATCTGAGTGCAAGTACGATTGTACATTACAGCCAGCGGGAACTGCGCTTCGGGCCAATGCTTGAAGCCAACATCAAGTTCTTTTTCCAAAGACCGCTAACGCATCGGCAGGAAATCAGTATCGTAACGGCAAATTCATGTATTCATAATTAATGGCTAAGCATACCCCAAACATTGACATTTACCTTAGCCGCAGCCCAAATTGCGTCGGACAGAGCGACCTGCTAGTCTAGCGCTCCCTGATTAGGGTGCTAGATTTCACAATGGTTCCCATGTTAAGCCTCACTAACAAACGCGTTATCTTGGGCATTACCGGCGGAATTGCTGCGTATAAGTGTGCTGAACTTACACGGCTCCTTGCAAAGGCAGGTGCCGAGGTGCGGGTTGCCATGACTAAGTCGGCAGTCGAGTTTATAACTCCTCTCACTATGCAAGCTCTTTCCGGTAATCGCGTACATCTTGATCTACTGGATACTGAAGCAGAGGCAGCTATGGGCCACATCGAGCTTGCACGCTGGGCAGACTTGGTCATGATCGCTCCAGCAACAGCTGATTTTATTGCTCGGATAGTCCATGGCCACGCAGATAACATTCTCAGCACTTTGGTATTGGCCACCTCCGCACCTATTGCAATTGCACCGGCAATGAACCAAGCCATGTGGGCCGATGACGGTACCCAAGCTAACCTGCAAGCACTAAAAGAGCGACAATTTTATATCTTTGGTCCAGGAGAAGGCGACCAAGCCTGCGGTGATGTCGGTCTCGGACGCATGCTGGAACCAGTCGAACTTATCAATCTCTGCGCCGGCTTATTTGAAGCGGGTTTTCTGGCAGGTAAAAAGTTTATTATAACCGGCGGGCCAACCCAGGAAGCGCTTGATCCAATTCGGTTTATTAGTAATCGCAGTTCAGGGAAAATGGCGTATGCCCTGGCTGAGGAAGCCGTTGGCTTTGGTGCCCAAGTAATCCTGATTAGCGGCCCCGTAAACATTGTGACACCCGATCGCGTGCGACGCATCGATGTTGTCACCGCGAGCGAGATGCTGGACGCGACGCTCGCCAACATCGACAATGCTGACGTCTTCATTAGTGTTGCCGCTGTAGCGGACTATCGCCCTAGAGAAATAGCTCCACAAAAGATCAAGAAAAAAGACAAAGAGCTGCAACTTACCTTAGTAAGAAATCCTGACGTCATTAGCGAGGTAGCAAAACTGGAACACCGCCCCCTTGTTGTGGGGTTCGCCGCTGAAACTACGGACATATTAGAAAATGGGAGGAAGAAGCTGAAGCAGAAGAACCTAGATCTGTTGTTCGCCAACAATGTGAGCGAAAGTGTTGATAGTGAAACAATCGCTGTTACAGCGATTAGCAAGGACCAAGAACAGGAATTGCCCGAATCAAACAAGAATGTTGTTGCCCGAAAGATGCTTCAGCTCGTCGCTGCCCAGTTAGATACAGCGTCTTGACTCGATTATGGCTGCAGTTAAAACCATCAAGGATCCGTTTAAAGTCTTAATTCGTAAATTGAATAAACACTTAGATTTAAGCCCACCGGATTAAAACCCATGTCACTTACAATCGATAGCGCAAAGAATATCGCTGAAGTACTCACTGAGTCTCTTCCCTATATTCAGAAGTTCACTGGTCGCACGGTGGTCGTTAAGTACGGCGGCAACGCCATGACGGATGAAAAGCTCAAGCAAAGTTTTGCTCGCGACATCGTGCTAATGAAACTGGTTGGCATAAATCCCATCGTGGTGCATGGTGGTGGGCCCCAAATTGCCAATGTTCTAGATCAGCTAAATATTGAATCTAATTTCGTTAACGGGCTACGAGTCACTGATAGCAAAACGATGGACGTTGTTGAAATGGTTCTCGGTGGATTGGTTAATAAGGAAATCGTAGGTCTTCTTAACAAAAATCACGGTAAAGCTGTTGGCGTAACTGGTAAGGATGGCAACCTCATAAAGGCTAAAAAGCTGCGAATCAAACCTAATGAGGGTGATGACGAGGTTGTTGATATCGGTCAGGTTGGCAAGGTAGTTAGCATTGACACAAAGGTGCTGGAAGTCATGAAGGATAGCGATTTCATCCCGGTAATCGCCCCAATTGGCACCGATGAAAAAGGGGCCAGCTATAACATCAACGCCGATTCGGTAGCTGGAGAGATTGCCAAGGTTTTATGTGCAGAGAAACTCATTTTGCTTACCAATGTAGCCGGAGTACAAGGGAGGAAGGGCACAATTCTGACTGGGCTCAGCATCAAACAGGTTGCTAAACTAATCGCCGATAAAACAATTCGAGGGGGGATGTTACCGAAGATCGAGTGCGCGCTAGAAGCCGTGAAAGGCGGAGTTCATAGCGCCCACATAATCGACGGTAGAGTAGAGCACGCAGTGCTTTTGGAAATATTCACCGACGAAGGCGTAGGAACCTTGATTACAAGGAGCGGGCTAAATCAATGACAAAACCACTGATCTACAATTTTAGAACGATCGGATAAGCGAATCATGGATAACAATAAGGTGTCACGCAAAGACCAAATCCTTCAAGCCTTGGCTCGCATGCTGGAAACCGCGCCCGGAGAGAGAATCACCACTGCGGCATTGGCAGAAGAAGTCGGAGTATCAGAAGCCGCACTATATCGCCATTTCCCCAGCAAGGCTCGGATGTTCGAAGGCCTGATAAAATTTATCGAAGAAACCTTGTTTCTTCGTATATCTCGTATTTTAGACGACGAGTCCAGTGCTGAAACAAGATGCCACAATATACTTACGCTGTTGCTGAATTTTTCAGATAAGAACCCAGGCATGACACGGTTACTCACCGGAGACGCTCTTGCCGGTGAGACCGAGCGTCTGCGGGCTCGCATAGCTCAGTTACTTAACCGGGTGGAGTCGCAACTCAAACAAGTATTGCGGGAAGCACAGATTCGGGAAAATTTGAAACCGGGCGTATCCCCAACGGCACTAGCCAATTTGCTGTTGGCTACATGTGAGGGAAGATTGGCTCAGTTTGTGAGAAGCGAGTTTAAAAAATCCCCACTGGAGAATTGGGATACGCAATGGGAATTCCTTAGCAGAAACTTGCTGGCCCCCTATACTGCACCCATAACCACCTTAGACAGCTAGTTGGACGGCCTCATTCAGGGATAATGTCTAAATCCCGTATTCCTTGCGATAAGCGAGCACAGCGTCAACTTGCTGCCGTCTCTCGTTGCCCTTACCTTTTTGGAGATGGTCAACTATATCTTGTAGATCTATGATACTAGTGACTTTTATTTGGTGGTTCTGCTCAATTTCGTGAATCGCCGAGAGCGATCCCGTGCCCCTTTCTTGCCGATCCATTGCCACTGTGATGCCAACTAGAATTGCTCCGTTAGCAACAATAATATCAGACACCTCCTGAATCGCTGTCCCGGCAGTAATAACATCGTCAATTATCATGACATTGCCGGTAAGCTCGGCACCGACAATTAACCCGTGCTCACCATGGTCCTTGGTTTCCTTTCGATTAAAACAGAAGGGCTTATTTATACCGTAATTACTAGCTAGAACCATGGCCGTCGCAGAGACAAGGGGAATACCTTTGTAGGCCGGGCCAAACAAAACATCAAATTCCTGCCCCGAGTGGACAATCGCCGCTGCATAGCTCTGGGCAAGAAACGATAGCTTTTCCCCAGAATTGAACAACCCAGCATTAAAAAAATAAGGGCTTTGACGGCCAGACTTGAGTGTGAATTGCCCAAAACGAAGAATGTCATGCTCAATGACAAAATTTAGAAAGTCTTCTTGAAATGACTGCATTATTCTACATTCTTCTCCACCGGCTAGCTTTCAGATCCTCATCCCTAATTATCTTTCTTTGAATTTCGCGTACAGTTTTAGGCCAAGGATTTCTGTTGTGCTTCAATTAATTGCTTAATACCATTTTCTGCAAATGCAACCATCTCTAGTAATTGGGAATGGCTAAAATCCTTTCCTTCACCCGTACCTTGAACCTCGATAAACCCCCCAGAAGCTGTCATTACAATATTCATATCTGTTTCTGCTCCGGAGTCCTCTTCGTAATCCATATCCAGTATAGTGCGTCCCCGATAAATACCTACCGACACTGAAGCAACAATTTCTTTCAATGGATTCACCTGTATCATATCCTTTTCCAGCATATAGGAAATCGCATCAATTAGAGCTACACAGCCGCCAGTGATGGATGCAGTTCGGGTGCCACCGTCAGCTTGAACAACATCACAGTCCACTTTAATGGTGTGCTCGCCGAGCTGTTCAAGGTTTACGGCTGCCCTCAACGAGCGGCCGATCAACCGCTGAATCTCAAGGCTTCTGCCGGACTGCCTTCCTTTCGCAGCTTCACGGTCCATTCGACTCCCTGTGGAGCGCGGCAGCATGCCGTACTCAGCAGTTATCCAACCCTTACCAGTGCCCTTAAGAAAACGAGGCACTGAATCTTCTACTGTCGCATTACAAAGCACTTTTGTGTCACCAAATTCAACCAATACAGACCCTTCAGCATGCATGGTGTAATGCCGGGTTAATCGAATCGCGCGTAATTCATCGGATTTACGGTTACTTGATCGAGTTTTTTCTGTCATTCGAAATATCTAAGTTAAACGAGTTTAGGTCTTAGAAAGTGCTGCAAATTATCCTCGAAATTCTCTTGTAGTGCGAGGGTAAACGCCAAGTTTGCTCGATGTCCTTGTGCTACTTGCGATAGAATGGCGCCTCTATTGCACAAAGTTTGCTGTCATGATGTTAAGTATGACTGCCTTTTCAAGGCAGCAGTTGGAAAAGGCTTGGGGCTCTCTGACATGGGAAATCCGATCCGTTAACCACCGCTACCTCGAAAGTAGTATAAAGCTCCCCGAAGCCTTTAGTGGTTTGGAAAACTCGATTCGCGAAATTGTCAGAAAACAACTTCAACGCGGTAAGGTTGAGTGCCGACTACGGTTTCAGGCAACAGAATCTATTTCCTTAGGTTTGCAGGTAAACAAAGAACTTGTTCAGAAAGTTACACAGGCAAATTCTGAGATACAGAGCCTGATTGGTAGCACATCGCAACTTAGTAGCATGGAAGTGCTTCGCTGGCCAGGGGTCATTACGGGCCAGCAGATTGATGTCGAAGCACTGGGATCAGAAGCAGTTCAGTTATTTGAAGCCGCTCTCGAGGGACTTATTGAGAGTCGGAAGCGTGAAGGGGAATCTCTAAAGCAAGCACTCTTTCAGCGTATCACCGCTATCCGAGAGATTGTTGCGAGTGTGCGGGAAAGAATGCCATATATACTCGACAGGCAAAGAAAGTCCTTGGAAGATAAGCTGGCAGAACTGAAAGTGGAGTTGGATCCCGCTAGGCTTGAACAAGAAATAGTGGTATTC
>Ga0207965_1000277_pt1 | contig 14942 bp, 11 predicted proteins | sample Knorr_S23_td_O2m_FD_185609 | JGI IMG/M metagenome (GOLD analysis project Ga0207965, IMG submission 185609) | Marine microbial communities from Southern Atlantic Ocean transect - Knorr_S23_td_O2min_ad_571m_LV (SPAdes) (version 2) | ecosystem: Environmental > Aquatic > Marine > Oceanic | place...
TGGCGGAGAGAGAGGGATTCGAACCGTCTCTTCTTTTAGGCTACAAGAGCTTTTTCAACTTAACTATCAATTCGTTAAATGTATTTACTGTAGGTATATCATATTTTTCTGATACGATATCAACATTACCTTTTCTCCAAAACCCATCTGGACACAATACAATTAACTTACCTGTTTTGGCATATAATCCAAATTCCAGAAGACTAATTGGACTTTGAGAACCCGGAGCAAAATACATAACAACGATATCAGAGGCTTCTAAAGCTGAAAGTTCCCATTCTACTTGTTTTCTAAAATTCTTATCGGTACTGATTGGTTGCCATTCTTTGTTCCAGTCATCTCTACGAGGGTTCAAAACAATTACATTGTAGTTTGATAATTGTTTCTCTATTCTAGCTTGCCAATTCTCAGATTTCCCCATATCTATGCTACCACCCAAAAAAAGCTTAAGTCTGCTGTCTTCAGTAGGAATTACATTTGGAGATTTAATGATTGTCGCTTTATATTCTTGAGCAAACGAATCAGCAGAGAACAGCAGTAGTGCTGATATGAGGATGATTTTCTTCATAACTTAGTAACCTCTACACATAGTTATTGTCTCTAAATTCCACTTTCTAGATGCAACTATTGATGCAACTCCAAATTATTATGTCTTCAGCTTTAAGTCCTGAGTTTTTTCATTTATTTAACTGAATAAAATTTCATATCTAGAGCATCAGTACTTAAATTCATTTCTGTTATACAAAGATAAAAATTTCCATCGGTCACATCATCTAATGAATAGAAGTTTAGAATATTGCCTTTACGTTCCCAAACTCCTTGTCGACTAGCAGCGTTCCTTTCTCCTTGATCGTTTATAGCTGTTGCTCTACCTGAGAAAGATCCTTGAGTTGGATGATTTGAATTATCAAGTTTTAAATTATAGGTTAACCAAACCTTCCCGTACTTACCCGTACTACCAACAACATTTATTACACCACCTTCATCAGTTAGAGTGACTGATGTAATATTTCCCGTGAAAGAATTTGCGTCTCCATGAATATCTAGCCCATAGGCACTAAACGAACCCATTATAAGCATCAAAGATAGAATTGTTTTTTTCATGATTGTTCTCCTATTTAAATATATACCTCTAGGATACCACTAGGGATAATGGTTTCAGAGCTTTGAGTGGCGGAGAGAGAGGGATTCGAACCCTCGAAAGGCTATTAACCTTTACACGCTTTCCAAGCGTGCGCATTCGACCGCTCTGCCATCTCTCCTATTTCGCTAACTAACCATTCTTTTTAAGGAATAGTTATTTTGGTCTCGCTGTGTTTCTCTAATTCAACAGTATTAAAGAAAGTTTCTTTCATTTGTTCTTTAGCATAAAGCATCATTTGGTCGTCGAAGTGAGCAGAAGTTTCATCTTGTGTAGCACTTCCGTATTGATGGATACTTTTACTTTTTAGTACACCGTTCGCATCCCACTCCACCAACACTACCAAACCATCCCCTGCTACTGCTCTTAGCTGTCCATTTTCTTGCACTCTACCATAAATTGCCCTGAGTGTATCCGGTCCACCTTGCACAGGAACCCTTTTGTCTCCCCTGAAGAGTAAATTTCTTTCCGACCACAATGGATCAATTCTCTTAAATGATTTTTTTATATCTTTGACACATTTCTTAAAAACACTCAGTGGCTTGGGTGGATCCTGATCATTTTGCTCAGCCAACCATTCAGAACCTAAAACACAGGTCCCCAGCGTCGCGGATCGATTATCAAGATTTGTCTTGAGATCCCATCTTTTTAATACAGCCTGTGCTTCCTGGAGGTCTGCATCTTTAAATGTTTCTGTAAAAATAGTTTCAATATACTTGTACGATCTGGAATCTAGTGAATACTGATTATCAAACTTAATATCCATTAGTGTCTCTTCAGAGATAACATCGTAAGCATTGAATAACTCGAGTACTCTGTAGGCTCTATTTGTCATTCTGGTTTGCAGTCCGAGCGTCTTTGAATAGTCTTCTGGATTTAAGTTGCTTTCCTCTGAGGTCACTTTAAATGGATCTTGGTTGTTGCTCGCTAGCCACCCTGAAGTCGGATTGATAATCAATGGCAATTGTTCCAAGGGCACCAATTTATTCCAGATGAGAGCAGATTTAGTGCCGTCTACGGGTTGTGTCCAGTCTATTGATTCTTCCCGAACAGGACTAGCAGCATTGTGCAAAAAAAGAATATTTTTCTTTTTGTCAGCATAAACTGCATTAAAAGAAACAATTGAGCGTATCCTCATTGCCTCCAGCCACTCTTCCATGCTCGTCGACTTATTCATCCGATACCATTGATCAACCTGTCCTATGTCGTTCATTCCTGCAAAACGGACTGCATACACTCCTGATTTAGTTTCAAAAACAAGACCGTGTGCCGAATACTTTGCTTTTCTTTTGATCGTCCATCTGAAAGGACCGAACAATTTGGTTGGGAGTTTTAAAGTTCTGATTTCAAAATCGACCCAAAGACCATCCAATAAATACTGGTTTTTATTCTTCGGATTGATCTCCAATGTATAAACATCGGTTAAATCCGGTTGATTGACTGTGAATCCCCAACCCAAATCATCATTAAATCCCACAAAAACAAAAGGCGACCCTGGAAACAGCCCTCCCATCATATTCCATCCCTCTTCACTGGTAATATGAGCTTCATACCATGCCAATGAACCTTCCAAAGGTTGATGTGAATTAATAATTAATCGGGTTGAACCGTCGTCTGTTTTAGTAGGGCCAACTGCAAAGGCATTTGATCCAAGCACTAAATCTGCAGATTGGATAATAGTGTTTTGATTCATAGCAATTCTTTTTGACGCAGGCGCTTCCATGGATTGGAGTTTTTCTATGGCGCTTACCACACCGGAAAAAAAGAGGTTTTGAATAACAAAACCTGAAACAATATCGTACTTTGTGACTGGAAACAGTGCTTGATAATCTCTGTTTGGATGCAAATCAATCCAATAGTTCAAGCCTGCGACATAGCCTTCAATGACCTCTCTTACTTGACTGCTAAGCTTAGCTTCATAACCTTCTGCAACCATCTCTCTGATCTTCAAGGCTTTGATAAGATAGTCTGAAACAACCCCTTTCAGTCCTTGTTTGAGGCCCATTTCAGCCCGATACAGACTGATATTATCGGTTAAGTTTTTAATATCGTCTTGGGCATGAGCAAAAGCCATTCCGAATGCTGCATCCGCGTCCGTTTTACCAAACACATGTGGCACTCCCCAGACGTCTCTGGTGATCGTAGCTTTATATGACCTATCGTCGATAACTACTGATGCGAATAATAAATCCCCTGCCAACAAACTAATTTGGAGGTAAATAAGCAAAGCTATGGAAATTTTTTTCATTAAATGATTTAGAATTAAGAAGATTTATTTTTTTTTATTTTCACACCAATTCTAATAGGATAATCAATTATGATCGATCTTTATTATGCTCCCACTCCGAACGGTTGGAAAATTTCAATCATGCTCGAAGAGACCTCAACTCCCTACAACGTTATTCCTGTTAACTTGGGCAAAGGGGATCAGTTTAAACCTGAGTTCCTTGCTATTAGCCCCAATAACCGCATGCCAGTAATTGTTGATCATGAAGGCCCGGATGGTGAACAAGTCAGTGTTTTTGAATCGGGAGCGATACTGATGTATCTGGGTGAAAAAACCGGTAAATTTTTTCCCCAAACACCTCGAGAAAAGTTTCGCGTCCTTGAGTGGATGTTTTGGCAGGTGGGTGGTCTCGGTCCAATGGCAGGTCAAGTCAGTCATTTTGTCAACTACGCACCAAATTTCCCTGGCGACCACTCTTATGCAACAGAACGTTATAAGAATGAATACGATCGTTTATTGGGGGTCATGGACACGGTTCTCAAAAATCGCGAATATCTTGCAGGAGATTATTCCATTGCCGACATGGCAGCGTTCCCTTGGGTGTTGATGTACAAACGATTTGGTGTGAATTTGGATGCTTTTGACAACTTACGACGTTGGTTTGATGCAATAAAAAATAGGCCTGCTGTAAGAAAGGGCATTGATCTTGGGAAAGAACTCAGAAATCCCAATGCCAATCAGTCGAAAGAAAGTTTAAAAATGATGTTTGGACAAACAGCAGATTCGATTAAGAAAGCTGCCAAAGAGAAAAAATAATTAATCTGAAATTCTTGTTTTTAGCGAAGCGATCTAAAGTAAGTCCGAATTTCTTGTAAGTAGAGTTCGGGTTGTTCAAAGGCGGCAAAATGCCCTCCTCTGTCCAATTCATTGTAGTAACAAAGGTTTGTGAATCGTTTTTGAATCCAACGCTCCGAGGGACGAACGATCTCTTTAGGAAAAATACTGCATCCAGTCGGTATATCGACCTCATCTTGAGGAGGATTCTTAAAGCTTTCCCAGTACAAACGTGCTGATGAAGCTGCCGACCTAGTGAGCCAATAAATCATAACATTGTCCAATAATTCATCGCGGCTGATTGCATTTTCAGGATGGCCATTGCAATCCGTCCATTGATAAAACTTTTCTATAATCCATGCGGCTTGACCGCTTGGGGAATCCGCCAAGCCGTATCCCAGTGTTTGCGGTCTTGTACTTTGTTGTTTGGAGTAACCGGAATCCCAATCCTGATAAAACTTCATTGACATAAGAGATGCCTGTTCAGATGGTGTCAGCTCTGCCATGGTAGTTGGATCCGGTATGACAACTGGCATATTTAAATGTATCGCATCACAGTGCTCTTTATCCTGCAAGCCAATATGGGTGGTCACCATTGCTCCCCAATCACCGCCTTGAGCAAAATAGTGATCGTATCCAAGACGTGCCATCAATACACCCCAAACATCTGCTATCTTTTCAATTCCCCAGCCAGTAATTTTAGGTTTTCCAGAGAACCCGTATCCTGGTAGAGATGGAACCACCACGTGAAAGGCATCTTCGGCATTTCCTCCATGCGCGGTTGGATCCGCCAAAGGCTCGATGACCTTGTGAAATTCGACAACTGACCCGGGCCAACCGTGGGTTATGATTAAGGGCCTTGCATTCTCGTGTGCCGAAGGAAAGTGAATAAAGTGTATATCCACCCCATCAATTTCTGTAATAAATTGCGGTAATTGGTTAAGCCGCTCTTCGCGAACACGCCAATCGTAGTCGTGTTGCCAATAATCGCAGAGCTCTTTCATGTACGCCAGTGGTATCCCTTGGCTCCAATCTTCCGGGGTTTCTTTGTTTGGCCAACGCGTCATTGACAGGCGTTGTTTTAAATCATCCAATACCTCATCAGTGACCTCTATTTGGAATTCTCTGATCTCCGACATTGTTTAATTTATGCCTTCAATCGTTCATTGGTTGGGTCGTATATAGGATCGTTTAACACGGTAGCCCTGCAGCGCTCACCAAGTAGGTCTATATCCAATGCAGTGCCAGGTTTGGAATTAACTGGATCCACATAACCAAAACCAAGACTTTTTTGTGTGAAGTGGCCGTAGCCTCCTGAGGTTGTTATGCCGATGCACTTGTCTGAGATAAAAATGGGTTCGCCGCCATGAACGTCCGAATCGGTGGCCTCAATCTCGAAATACACCAGTTGAAAAAGACGCTCCTCTTGTTGTTGGCGAAGGGTTGCTTCTTTACCTATGAAATTGGCTTTGTTCAATTTCATGAAACGTTCCATATCAGCGTCAATCATTGTCACTTCATTGGTCAGCTCGGCACCCCAACCAGCGTAAGCTTTTTCCATTCTCAGGCTGTTGACGGCATAAAGACCAAAGTTTGCAATACCAAATTCTTCTCCAGCTTGCCACAAGGCATCAAAAATCGCTTCCAAGTGCTCCATTGGCGGATGCAACTCCCAACCTAATTCCCCGACATAATTAACTCGCAATGCCCTCGTTGGCAATCCAGCAACCTGCATCTCTTTACCGCTTAGCCATCTAAACGAAGTATTATCAAGTTTTTCTTCCGTGACTTTCGCTAGAACATCACGTGCTCGGGGACCAGCAAGTACCAGCACACCTCTATTGTCTGTGACATTCACAATTTCAACGTCTTCTTCGGCGGTCTTAGCCTGAGTAAGGTAATCCAGATCACGTAGCTCAGCTCCGGCAGCTGAAAGCACGTAGAATTGATCGTCAGCCAAGCGAGTGATGGTCATTTCTGCACCGATTCTGCCAGCATCAGAGAGAACATGTGCAAGCACCATGCCACCTTGTTTTGCTGGCATTGTATTGGCACAAATTCGATTCAAATAAGATTCTGCATCGGAGCCGGAAACGTCGTACTTGGCAAAGCCCGTTAAATCCAGAATACCGACTCGCTCACGAACGGCGTGGCACTCGTCACGCACTACATCAAACACATTGTTGTGTCTGCGGCTGTAATTTTCCTCACGGCCATCCAAGGAGAACCACTTAGGCCGTTCCCATCCAAAAGTTTCAGTAAAGACACAACCTCTTTTTTTAAGCTTGTCGTGTAGGGGACTCATTCGTTGAGAACGTCCAGAGGACAATTCTTCACCAGGCATCGGAGTAAAATAGGTTCTCTGGTAGTCTTCAAAACCTTTAGCATTCATATAACTCTTATCGGCGTAACTGCCATAACGCCGAGAATCAAAACCAGTCATATTAATCTCGGAGTCTCCATGCAACATCCATTGAGTCATATATTTACCGCAACCGGCTGCTTGAGCGATGCCAAATGATGCACCGCAAAAGTTCCAGAAATTATTCAGTCCAGCAACTGGGCCCAACAAAGGTGCTCCATCCGATGAGTGTGGAATGGCTCCACAGACCACACGTTTAATACCTGCATTCTCAAACAAGGGCATGCGCTCCATTGCGTGCTCAAGCCAAGGCATCAAACGTGGTAGATCATCTGAAAAAAGCTCGCTGTCGGATTCCCAGGGCGGTAAACCACTCGGCGCCCATGCTTCAGTCATATTGGCTTGTTCATAAATGCCAATTAAACCCGATTTTTGTTCCTGTCTTAGATACGAGGAAGCTCTTGGATCTCGGATGACTTGAATCTCTTCATCACGCTCGGAAAATTCTTCTACCGGTCCGGTGACGATATAGTGGTGCTGCATATTTACGATCGGTAAATCCCTATCAACCATTTGTGCAATACGACGGGCATAACAACCTGCTGCATTGACAACGATTTCTGCAACGATGTTGCCTTTTTCTGTAACCACTTGCCATTCACCACTAGGCAAAGCTTTGATATCAATGACGCGGTTGTGTCGTTGGATACTGGCACCCATTTTAGTTGCCCCAAGTGCCATCGCATTTGTGAGCCCAGCTGGATCTGCATGTCCATCATCAAGAGTCCATGCACCTGCAAGCACGCCGTCAGTATTTATGAAAGGGTTGATCTGTTTGATTTTTTCAGCATCAATGATTTCCATATGAAAACCAACATTATCAGCGATGCCTTTCATGTAATGAAACCAGTCAATGTCTTCGTGTGTTAAAGCTAGACGAATGCCGCCTGAGGCATGCCAACTGACATACTGGCCCGTCAGTTCCTCCAATCGTGAATACAGCCAATTGCCGTAATTGTGAATTTTTGCAAGGTTGTAGTTGCCTACCATACTGGGGCATTGCCCGGCAGCATGCCAAGTGGAACCTGATGTCAGTTCACCCTTCTCAATCAGTAGAATGTCATCACAACCTTCTTCTGCCAGATGATACAGCAGTGAAGCGCCCATAATGCCACCACCGACAATAACGATCCGTGCCTGGTTATTCACTGTCGCTGTCTGTTGTTTCAATCAGGTGTTTTGAAGCTAAGTCTCGAAGTTCTTCAGAAATCTTGATTGCTTTTCGTGTCTGTAAATCAAAGAGCACACTAGTGCATTCAAGCGTGGCAGCCGCCTCATCACTGCCGAGATTTCTCATCTCATAAAAGACAGTGATCGATTTGGTGCCAATTTTATTCAAACCAGCATGGATTTCAAGAAGATCCCCAGCAGCTACTTCTGCTTGGTAATTAATAACATGTCGAACATCGGCCCAAGCGATCTTGCCATCTGCATCGCTGGATCCAGTCCATCCAAAGACTTTGTATAATAAGTGATAAGCCGCGTCGTCAAACATGGCTACATAATGGCGGGTGGTAAGATGTCCTAAAACATCACACATCCATGGGTGTGCCACGCTTTTTTGCACCAAATTCATAGTAATACCTTCATTAGAGTTGCTGCCTAGGAGGGATCTCTAAGGCCTAGAGTCTGCCTTGCTTCTGCAGCTGTCTGGATCGAACATCCCATAAGCTGAATGATATTGCGAGCCTTCTCCACCAATTGTGCATTGGATGCAAAAACCCCTTTTTCCAGATAAAGATTATCCTCAAGTCCTACCCGGACGTTGCCTCCCAGCAGTACGGCTTGTGCGACCATTGGCATTTCCATTGCGCCGACACCAAATCCTCCCCAATTACAATCGTCCGGTAAGGCATCAACCATGGTCTTGAACGAGGCGGTGTTTGCCTCGGCGGCCCAACGAATACCAAGACACACTTGAAACAAGGGAGGGCTGTCCAGGAGTCCCTGTGTCATCATGTATTTAGCAAACGACAATTGGCCTAACTCAAATACCTCGAGTTCAGGTTTAACACCAATTTCCTGCAGCCTTTTGGCTCCCTGTTCCAGCATATTTGGTGTCGATATATAGACGTAATTGCCTTCAGCGTAGTTGAACGAACCGCAATCTAGCGAACAGATTTCCGGCAGGAGTTCCTCAACATGTTTGATCCGTTCCATCATACCTACGCAGTCTGTGTCGTCACCGAAGTTCATCGGTTCATCGTCTGGACCTAAGAAAAGATCTCCGCCCATACCGGTGGTTAGATTGATGATGACATCCACATCACTGCTGCGAATCCGCTCCACCACTCCGCGGTAGAGATCCACCCGTCGACTCGGTTTGCCACTGTCAGGTTCCCGTACATGAATGTGGACAATTGCAGCACCGGCTTTTGCAGCCTCAATCGCTGCTGTCGCAATTTCCTCTGGTGTAACTGGAATCGATGGATGCTTGCCAACCGTGTCCCCAGAACCGGTGACTGCACAGCTAACAATGACATTGCGGTTCATTTACTAACTAGTGAATCTGTTGTTGTGTTTTGGTCTATCATGAGAATGCTTTTGGTCATAAGAAGCGATTATATCAATTTCTCCTTAGCCTAGACAAAAAAAGGACGGGCAATGCCCGTCCTTCTTATTTTTCAGAGGTCCTTAGAAGTTGTAGGTAAAACGTGCACCCCACACTTCCGTCTCACCAAAATAAATAGCGTGTGAGCCGTCTGCTAAAGGCACGTCAAAGCCACCATTAGCTATTTCATTGTCGGTGATATTACGTCCGTAGACCGTCATTTGCCACTTGTCAGTGCGAACACCTGTCTGCACATTGACTCTCTCAGAGGCCTCCTGGTGATCGATCGGGTCGAGGTCGCCAGTATACAAGTAGTCATCGAAGAAATTATAATCAACGCTGAAGAAAAATTGCATGCCAGCACTACCAACTTCCTTAGTGTAGTCGGCAATTAATGATCCGTTGTATTTACCAGTGCCAGTTTTACCTGACAAGTCCTGGACTGAACTATGGTAAAGGCCGGCAGCATTAAATCTTGCCTGACAACCCATAACGTTGGTTACTGGACTGGTGCTCATAGGAGCTCCACCGGCCCAACCCAAAGCACGCATGCCTGCTGCTTGTATCGCATTACAGGCCGCTGCTGGGAACGAGTCATACATGGCATCGAGATAAGCAGCATTAACACCGAGACGTAGACTGTCGGTCGCTTGCCACAACAGATCCACTTCCAAAGTTTTCACTACGGAGGAAGCGGCATTACCCACAATAAATCCCAAACCGACAAAGGTAGAGACCTGTTGGTTTTTGTACTCAGCGTCCGCATATGCCCAGTTAAATCTCAAGGCGCCGTTCGCTAAGGTGTGTTTACCACCTATTTCATAGGAAGTTGCGGTTTCATCGTCGTACTCAAACCCAATCCCCGGTACGGTAGGCATTGGAGTTGCTACCCCATTCACAATTTGAAATTCAGGATTCTGGTCATCGGCTGCGTTGAAACCACCACTTTTGAAACCCTTGGTAAAACTAAAATAGATCATGTTATCGTCGTCAATAGTGCGCTCAAGAACCAACGATGGAATAAAATGACTGGTATTTCGTTCTGGTTCATTTGTAAAGTGATGCGCATAAGTATCGAAGAGCGAGCCCAGAATAGCGGCTAGAAATGGGTTGGGATTGGGAGTTTGGATAGTGGATCTATCACCTGCGTGATAGGTTCCCAGATCCGTACCAGCTAAAATGTGTTTAGTCTCGTCAGAGTAACGTCCACCAAAAATAACACTTAACTTGTCACTAGCCTGATAAGTACCTTGGAAATACGCTTCTTTCGAACGGGTTTGCTGATTCCAGTAGCCGATTCGGGTGGTATGTGAAAACGAGGTTAAACCTTCGATTCCAAAGGGTACTCCGAAATAACCTGCTTGCGCTGCAGACAGTTGCAGAATTGTTCCCAATGGGTATATACCACCGAGTGTGCCGTCAAGATCAATCAACCGTTCAATATCTTGCTCCTGGCTGTCCCAATAAACGCCAGCCAGCCAGCTGAAGTCACTGTCGGTGTCTGATGCAATTCGGAATTCCTGGCTGTCCTGCGTGTAACTGGACCAGTCGTCTCGGGATACCAATGTGACAGGCAGGAAGTCAGCATCGATGCCATCGACGTATGTATATTCTGCGCGCCCGGTAATCGAGGTTAAAGTAAGCCCATTACCCATTTCGTATTCTATGGTCACGGAGGTGTCTTGAGTTTCGGTATGCGTCCCTTCGGGATTGATACCAAGATTGATGCTTCCCGGTGTAGGTCCGTAATTCATATCTTTGTAAGAAACCATTTGTCCGCTGGAAGCAATGTTATAAACTTCCGGGAAAAAACCATTCGCCGGTAAGCCGAATGGTGCAAATGGATTTGCAGCTGCCAGTGGTGCATAACCAACCAGAAAATAAGCCAATCCAGCAGTTGCAGTCAATGGAAACAATGGTTCCCAGTGGTTGACTATTACTGTACTACCCGTACGGATATTATCCCCGTCGGTGTGTCTAAACGAGAGACTAAAGTCTTCGCTAGGCTGCCATGTACCGCTCAACCGAAACATAGTTTCGTCCGTGTTCGGACCCGTTGTTCCGTTATAGAGGTCGTCAATCCAACCGTCTTCTTGACGATCTTTAAAAGAAAGGCGTAAGGCAAAGTTTTTGGCGATGGTCCCGTGGACGTTGCCTTCAATCAGTTCCCCACCATTTCCTTCACCGCCAATGCTTATACTGCCTCCAAACTCCTCGCCAACATTAGCTTTTGCTGAGACCACATTGATAGCACCTGCAAGGGTGTTTTTACCAAACAGAACACCCTGGGGACCACGCAGTACTTCAACCCGTTCAACATCAAAGAGTCCGGTACGGTATTGTCGACCCTTGGCCAAGTGAATGCCGTCTACAAATAGACCCACAGACTGTTCAAAAGACTGGTTCGCCCCCGGGCCGATACCACGCATCGAAGCGATAGTGGTAATCGCATTTTCCGAGACCGAAAAATTGGGAATGTAGGTAGACAGTTGCGTGAGACTGTGCAAGGCTGCGTTTGCTATCTTTTCGCCGCTAATGACAGTGACAGAAACGGCCACTTCTTGCAGATTCTGCTCTTTTTTCTGTGCGGTAACAATAATTTCTTCCAGTTCTGCTGCAAAAATACTAGTGGAAGTGAAAGTAACAGCAATCGCTAGAGCCATTATTTGACTGAAAATCTTTTTCATGAATTTTCTCCTAATTTTCATTTTTTTTATAAAGCTTGATGTTGTGAATACGATTGAACAGTCTAGGTTCTCGATCAAAGACCGCATCCCCAAATATTATTTAAATCCCCAACAACGTAGCTATTCATTACATACGAAATATCAATTATTCGATATAGTAACTATCATCTTAAAATCATAATGCCAAGAGTTTCTCCATTTAGCAAAAACATTTGGTTAAAAGTAATCATAAAATGATTACACTTGACACACTAACTGTATGAAAGTATTAATAATAATCAGAAAAGTGTTGTTTAACAACAAACCTTGCTTGTAGTGCAATAATTTCCATTACCTGGAGAATTTTGAGGATTAGAAGAAAAAGATGGCCAGAATACCCCAAACAACCAGTCTAGTTGATCTGTTTCGCTGGAGAGTAAAGCAGTCGCCTGACAACGTAGCATTTAAGTTCCTCGACAAAGAAACCAGCTACCAAGATTTTGATGCTGCAGCTAACAAGGTGGCCCAAGGATTGATAGCGGGAGGATGTAAGGCTCACGCTCGTGTGGCTTATTTGGACAAGAATTCTGATTACTACTTTGAGTTTGTCTATGGAACCCTGAAATCAAGAACTGTGTCTGTTGCAATCAATTGGCGATTGGCAGCACCAGAGGTTGCCTTTGTGCTCAATGACTCAGAAAGTGAAATCCTCTTTGTAGGTCCTGAATTTTACGAGCTCGTTAAACAGATTGAAAATGAAATTCCTAAAGTACGAAAAATTGTCACCCTGGCAGATTCCGATGGTGACTGGGAAAGTTATAAGACGTGGCGAGACCGACAGGAAAATATAGACCCGATGTTGGCAAGCGAGGCAGACGACGATGTCTTCGTGATGTACACCTCTGGAACCACCGGTCTGCCTAAAGGGGCACAGCTCACCAGTGCAAATATGTTAAGTGCTGCTTCAACAGTGGATCAAGCTTGGTGCAAAGACTGGCATGAGGGTTCTGTAAATCTCATTTGTATGCCTGTGTTTCATGTTGCCGGCGGGTTGTATGCAGCTCTGGGTGCCATTTTTGGCTGCAAAAATATCGTCATTAAAGAAGTTGACCCCGGACTGATACTGCAACTTATAGAGTCGGAAAAGATTGAATTGGCATTATTCGTTCCGGCTGTCATTCTGTTCCTATTGCAACACCCTGAATCAAGCGAGACTGATTTCACTTCCTTGCGGCAAGTTGTTTATGGTGCTTCTCCGATTGCTGAAGACACCTTGGTCAAAGCAATCGATCAAATGCAGTGTGACTTTTGGCAGGTTTACGGTCTGACTGAAAATTGCGGCATGGGAACAGTCATGGCTCCTGAATATCACGATCCTGCAAAAGGGAAACTGAGATCCTGTGGCCAACCTTATCCGGGCGTTGAGATTAAGATTGTGGATACCGACAACAACCGATTGGGTGTCGGCGAAGTGGGAGAGATTCTAATAAAATCAGGCACGGTCATGAAAGGTTATTTAAACCGGCCGGAGGCAACGGCTGAAGCCATTGTGGACGACTGGTTTTTTACTGGGGATGCCGGTTTTTTTGATGAAGATGGATTTCTCTTCATTCATGACCGAGTTAAAGATATGATCATTTCCGGTGCGGAGAACATATACCCTGCCGAAGTTGAGAATGCCTTGATGAGTCATCCCCAAATATTGGATGCAGCGGTAGTGGGAATCCCAGATGAAAAATGGGGGGAAACCGTTATGGGTTTTGTTATTCTTGCAGAAGACGCCTCTATTTCTGAGGATGAAATAATAGCTTATTCGCGAGAAAAAATAGCGGGCTTTAAGTGCCCAAAAACTATAAAATTTATCAACGAGATACCCCGCAACCCAACAGGAAAAGTTCTGAGAAGGAAATTGAGGGAGCCTTACTGGAAAGGGAAACAAAGAAACATTTCCTAGATCTAAAAGACCTAGCAGAAAGAAAAGTGGAGAAATAAAACATGGAATTTGAAACGGTTGTTTATGAAGTTGAGAATAAAATTGCAACCATAACTCTAAATCGTCCAGATAATCTGAATGCTTTTAATGCACAAATGGCTTTAGATCTGAAGGAAGTAACCGATGCTGCTTACGAAGACAGTACCATCCGTTGCGTTATTCTCACCGGCGCAGGTAGAGGTTTCTCAGCAGGCGCAGACCTCAATGAGCCAATAGATACATCAAGTGGTCCTGATGCAGTTGAGAAAGGGCTGCTTGAAGGCTATAAACCGATCTTCATGAACATCATCAACATGCCGAAACCAGTAATCTCTGCAGTCAATGGACCTGCTGCAGGAATAGGTTTTGCTTTTGCCATGGCTTGCGATTTAACAGTAATGTCAGAAGAGGCTTATCTGCTTTCAGTATTTAGTAACATTGGCTTGGTTCCTGATGGTGGAGCCAACTGGTTACTAACAAAAACAGTTGGCTATAAATTGGCTTATCAGATGGCTATCGAAGCTGAAAAAATTCCAGCCTCTAGATGTTTGGAATTAGGTCTGGCCAACAAAGTTGTCCCCAGTGAGAATCTTCTCTCAGAGGCAAAAGCTTGGGCAACAAAACTTTCACAAAGATCGCCTCAGGCTTTGAGTCAGACGAAAAAAATAATGCGTATGACTGATGACAGTAGTTACGAAGAAATTTTCTCAGTCGAAGCTAAAATTCAAAACCGGTTGATTGGTTCGCCTGACAACAAAGAGGCAGTCATGGCTTTCTTTCAGAAACGACCGCCGAAATTCCAAGACTGAGAAAAGCTTTATTGACGATTAACTTTTCAGTGCATTCAGAATCGCTGGCGCCAATTCATTCTCACCTGAATACAGTATCGGTGTTATGCGGTCCCCGTATTCCCCATACCTTGCTTTTATTTCCTTTGCTGCTGCTTCAGGGGTTTCAGCGACAACGGCAACGGTATTTAGAAAATCGTCATCAATCAGGGAACCCATCTCTTCCCACTTCCCCTGTTTTGATAACCGATTGAGTTCCGGATGAAGATCCCCTACTCCATGCGTCTCCAGAACCGCGACGTAATTAGGAGTTGAAGCATAAAATGCGATCTGTTGTTTGA
>Ga0207965_1000280_pt1 | contig 14857 bp, 11 predicted proteins | sample Knorr_S23_td_O2m_FD_185609 | JGI IMG/M metagenome (GOLD analysis project Ga0207965, IMG submission 185609) | Marine microbial communities from Southern Atlantic Ocean transect - Knorr_S23_td_O2min_ad_571m_LV (SPAdes) (version 2) | ecosystem: Environmental > Aquatic > Marine > Oceanic | place...
AACTCTATGGTGGATTCGGGGAAGACAGTCACCGCGATTCTCAGGAATCCGTAGGCTCCCATCTTCAGCATCACCCCCGCCAGCAGCATCGAGCCTGCCGTCGGAGCCTGGACGTGGGCGTCGGGCAGCCAGGTGTGCACCGGTACGCTGGGCATTTTAGTGGCGAACCCTACGAGCAGGAGGAGCCAGACGAAGTGCCGCAGCCCCTCGCTCGGAATCAGGTTCTCCTGAGCGGTCATAGCGACGAGGTCGAAGTGGTGACCGGAGAGGCTTCCGAGCCCTGCTATAGGATCGGTGTAGAAGTACATCACGAGAATTCCGATGAGCATGAAGACGCTGGCTGTGAATGTGTAGATGAAGAACTTCATCGCCGCGTAGCGGCGATCCTCCCCGCCCCACAGCAGAATCAGCAGGAACATCGGAATCAGGGTCAGCTCCCAGAACACATAGAACACGAACAGGTCGAGGGCGACGAAGACGCCGAGCAGCGCCCCTTCCATTATCAGCAGTAGTGGGAAGAAGAGATGTCCTCGCTTGGCATCCCACTCGACCAACATCGAGATAGGTATGAGGATGGCAGTCAACCAGACCATCGGGAAGGAGAGGGCGTCAGCGCCGACCTTCCAAGTAACTCCGATAGCCGGAATGAGATCTACTGCTTCGTTCTGGAGCACGTATCCGCCTTGGGTGATGTTGGTCCAATCGATGCTGCCTACCTGGCCGAGGAATAGCATGGTCGTGATAGCGGCTATGGCGAGAGCAACTCCTATGCTGATATTCCTTGAGACTCGTATCAGTCCCTCTGCGGGTGACTCCGGCAAGACTCTTGGGAGGATCAGTAGCAGCAGCCCCATAGCTAGTGGGACGAGCGTGATTACTGACAGGGGGTCGTCAATCAAGCACTCACCCCCCACAGCAGCGCGAAGATGGAGAGCATCCCGACCGCTGCCATCAGGATGTAATCGCGAGCGCTGCCAGTGGTGATTCTGCGGACCTGCACCGAGCCGGATGAGGAGTTGGACTCGATCTGCTTGATGACGCCGTCAATGACGTTCTTGTCGAACCATGCTGAGAGTCCAGCGAGTGGTATAGCGGTCTTGACGAGAGCCATCTCATAGAGGTCGTCGAAGTACAGTCTTCTCTGGAGCGCTTCGGCGAGCTGGGAGTCTGCGAGTTCGGAGACGTCCTGCGAGCCGAACCTGCTTGACAGATCTACGAGCCAGGAGACCAGCGGGTTAGCCTCGACGCCGTCGATTAGCCTGCCACCGTGGATACGCGAGGCCATCACCGGTCCGATGACCATGGCGATGAGTATGGTGGTCCAGCCGACCAACCTGAGATTGGGGTCATCTGGAACGAAAGCGTGTTCAAGCGTGTCGAGGACGCCATGGAAGGAGAGATGGTCGTACCCTGGGTCACCGAGATACTCCGCCGCACCGAATAGAGCGAGTCCAAAGCCACCGATGGCGGTGATGATGGTGAGTATAATCAGCGGCTCCTTGATCCATGGTGTTGCCTCATGGACGTGCCCAACGACCTCACTCTTCGGGGGGCCGGCGAAGGTCATCAGCCACATCCGAGTCATGTAGAAGCCGGTCATCCCGGCTGTGGCCAGCACCAGCAGGGCCGGGACGAACATCAACGGCTCCTCATGCAGGCAGGCGGCCCAGGTCTCGGCTATGATGCCCTCCTTGGACCAGAAGCCACCGATGAGGGGGATGCCGATGATGGACATCGAACCGAACATCATCGCCGTGGCGGTGACAGGAAGTTTGGCGGCGAGGCCGCCCATAATACGCATGTCCTGTGGGTCGAAGTCACCGTGGTCGTCGCCCTCGTTGGTGCTGTACTTCTCGCTCAGCTCACGCACGTGGTCGTGCGCGTGGTGCACCTCGTGGATGACCGAGCCGCTGGCCATGAACAGCATGCCCTTGGCCATCGCGTGGTTGAACAAGTGGAACATCGAGGCGCCGATGACGAAGTACCCCGCGTGATGTTCGCCTATGTTGAGGAACAGCAGGCCTGCACCCAGCCCGGTGAAGATGTAGGCCAGTTGACTCATCGTCGAGTACGCGAGTACCTTCTTGATGTCATTCTGCACCAACGCGATGGCTGCTGCCATGAACGCCGTGATGCCGCCAATCCAAGCGACAATCAGAGCGAAGTCTTCCAATCCTGCGACGCCGTTGACATGGACATCGACGAAAGGCACCATACGAACTACAAGGTAGAGGCCTGCGTTCACCATGGTTGCAGCATGAATGAGCGCGGACACTGGGGTCGGGCCCTCCATGGCGTCAGGTAGCCACACATGGAGAGGGAACTGGGCTGACTTGCCCACTGCCCCGACAAACAACATCAGCAGAGCCCAAAATAACTCTCCTGAATCAACTAGAGCCCCGCCGACTCCTGTGGAAGGGTCTTCGAAAATTACAGCGAACTCAAGTGAGCCGTAGATGTCGTAGAGTATCAAGAGGCCGACCATTAGGAAAACGTCGCCCACGCGGGTGGTCAGGAATGCCTTCTTGGCGGCAGCTGCGGCGCTATCCTTCCAGTAGTAGAAGCCGATGAGAAGGTAGGAGCAAAGTCCCATTATCTCCCAGAAAATGAACAGCCACAGGAAGTTGTCAGCCAACACCATACCGAACATGCCGATGGCGAATAGAACGAACTCTCCGTAGAAGCGGTGGTTGCTGTCTTCGTTGATCTTGTCCGTGTTCATGTAGCCGAGGCTGAACCAACATATCAGGAAGCAGAGGAAGGTGGCTACGAACAGCAGCATCAGAGTGACCGAGTCTATCCAGACTCCAACTCCGATGTCAGCGAAGCCCGTGTTGACCTCCCATTGCGCACCGGTCTGCTCGATGACATCGAAAGTCAGCCACGAGAACGGGTCGACCACTGAATGCGCTTCGAAGTGGGCGGATCCTACGATGTAGTCGTAGAGTATCCAAATGGCGATGCTGAGCGAGAGAGCGAGCGATCCGAGGGCGAATATCCCGCCCTCCTTGTATCGGTCCTTCCAACTCTCATTACCGTTGTACAACTGTCCGAGGACCAGTATAGCGGGAAAGGTCAGCAGAGGCACGACCACGATGAGAAAGGCGGCTTCGACGGACTCCCATCCGGCCGAGAATTTGAGGTATGGGGCGACTAGTAGGAAGGGTATAATCGGAACTAGGAGTCCCCACTCGTTCTTCGTATCGCCCACTCTCTCACCTCAGTTCCTCAGGATGTTCGCCTCGTCCAGAGAGATTGTCTCCTGGGTGCTGTAGAGAGAAAGCAGGATGGCCAGTCCAATCGCCACCTCGGCTGCGGCGATGGCGATGGCGATGGCGGTGAACACCCACCCATCGACATCGCTGTAATGGCTGGCTCCGGCCACGAAGTTCAGGTTGGCTGCGTTCAGCATCACCTCAATGCACATCAGCACCACGATGGCGTTCTTGCGGGTGAATGCGCCGAGCAGTCCGATGCAGAAGAGGATGACTCCCAACCCGGCTATCCAGCTGGCCTCAATCATTGGTCACCCTCCATATCCCATATCAGATTGACGAGGCGTTCGTCGCGAACCAAGTAGGACGCGCCAATCATCGCCATCGCGAGGAGGGCCCCGAGAACCACAGTGGCCAACCACCACTCGCCGAACAGGGCCACTGCGAAGTCCAGCGTCGAGGGTGCGTCCCCCGAGCCGCCCCACATTGAGTGCGACATCACCTCGGCGAGAAGTATGAGCATGAAGCCCAAAACGCCAATCTGGGCGAGTGCGGAAAGACTCCTCATTCAGGCGTCCTCCTGTATCTGCTTGCGAGTCAGCATGACTCCAAACTGCACCACGAGCATAACCGAGCCGAGGTAGACTAGAATCTGAATCGCTGCCAGCATCTCGGCGCTCGCCATCACGAAGACCCCGGCTACGGCGAAGAAGGTCATCATCAGCGAGAGTAGGGAGTGCGCCACGCGCCGGGCGTAGACGCAACCTAGCGCGCCCCCTATGGCGGTAGCAGCCAATATGATGAACACCAGCGCCTCAAAATCCAAGGTCATAATCAGGCCTCCGCCCTAGCAGCCTTCCTGTCGCGCTTCTTCTGCTCCTTCTCTGCACGCTTGGCAAGCTCCATGTCGACCCTTTCCTGATGGACTGTGGGCAGAACACGGGTCCTGCTAGCATCCATCCAGAGTTCCTCTCTCGAGAATCCTGACATACCGTCGTACTCGTTGGTCATGAAGAAGGACTCGAACGGACATGCCTCAGCGCACAGTCCGCAGAACATACACCTGCCAAGGTCTATCTGACCCGACACGATGTCTTGCTCGGCCGGCTTGAGGGACGTAGAGTCAACGGTCTCAATTCCCGAACCGTCGGACCACCGAACAGTTGCTTTGTCGCCAGAGATCTCAATGACCTCTGCGAAGTCGTACTGCTGAGGTGCGTCAGCGTGCGCGTTAATCAGGTCGAAGCCTGCGGCAATGGCGTCGTACTCCTCCTTCTCCCTAGCTGCGTAGCCACCCTCCTCGAGTTCGCTCCCGTAACCGTGCCACTCGTCACCCTCCTCGGAGAGCTCAAGCACGTTCACTCGGACTTCCGTGGTCATGTGGAGGCAGTCGTTCGGACAGGCGTGGATACACAACTTGCAAGCTGTGCAGGTCTCCCAGATGATTCCTATGCGGCCGTTGTAATTACCTGGGACGAACAGCCACGGCTCTAGGTCCTCTAGACGCTCATATGGGTACATGACAGTGACCGGCCTCTCGACGAACGGCATGACCTGACTGGTCTCACGGTCGGGGGCGAAGCTCTGCCCGACGCTCGGATGATCCGAGCCGACCCTTTCCTTGGTGGCTGCATCGACCATGGTCGCAGGCTTCCCATGGTAGTCATTCTTCAGGATAGTCAACCTGCCGACGAATGGAATGGTCCTCAGGGCGGTCTTGAGAGTCATCCACATCGGCCTGATGACCAGATTACGGAAGTTGGGGGTGGCGTGGGGGTGTCCCGTGTTGGCTCTGTAGCTCATCTCCTCACCCCCTACTTCCTGTGGCTCCCTGGCGATGCCTTGACCACTGCCTGCGTGCTGTACGGCCTTCGCTGGATCTCAAGCGCCTCCTCGTCCTCGTCGATTGCGAGGATTACGAACAGACCTCCTGAGACCAGCGTGACCGCCGCTGGAACCCAGAGATCCCAAGGCCCGCCGGTCCAGAACTGTAGACGTAGGATGGTGGCGATGACGAGATTGAGCATCGAGAGCGGTAGCAGGTAGCGCCAGCCGAACTCGAGAATCTGATCGGTTCGCACCCTGTGAAGGGAAGCGCGTATCCATACGAAGACAGCGAACAGCAGCCACGCCTTGAGAAGCACCCAGATCAGTCCCGGTATCACTGAGAACACAGTCGAGAAGATACCACCGACTGCGGGCAGATTCGAGAGCGTGTGCTGGAACGGCGCCTCCCAGCCACCGAGGAAAAACAGCGCGAACAGGATGCATGCCGCGTACGAGCGCATGTACTCGGCTGCGAACATCAGCCCCCAGCGAATGCCCCCGTACTCGGTCCACCAACCCTCTACGAGCTCGGCCTCGGCTTCGGGCATGTCGAACGGGATGCGTTCGACCTCTGCAATCATCGTGACTAGGAAGAGCAGGGCACCGAGCGGCATCAGGAAGATGTTCCAGACATTGCCCTCGTCCTGTCCCATCTGGAAGTCGACGATTTCAATGATGTTGAACGAGCCGCTCAGCACCGCGACTCCGAGAACCGTGATCAAAAGCGGTATCTCGTAGGCGGTGAGCTGGGCTGCCGAGCGCATCCCCCCAATCAGCGTGTACTTGTTGTTCGACGCCCAGCCGGCGAAGAATACGCCTAGAGGAGCTATCCCGAATATCGCCATCATGAAGAGTAGGGAGAGTTCGGGGTTGGCAGCATAAATATGCGGCCCGAACGGGACGAAGGCGAACACCATAATCGTGGTCGCGAGGATGATTACCGGGGCGACCTCGAAGACCACCTTGTCGGCGTTCTTCGGTACAATGTGCTCCTTGGTCGCGAACTTCATGAAATCGGCGAAGGCCTGGAAGAAGCCGGGGAGTAGGAACCAGTATCCGTGGTAGCTTCGATTATTGACCCGCGCAACCGTCTCGAGCTCGTGCGAGTTGCCCCAAGTAGAATTGAGTGCGTTCACCACCCATCCGATGGGGGCTCCCATTCCGAACGGAAGCTGATTCCACCACTCACCGGCAGTGACGCCGCTCTCACCGACCCACAGACTCCTGAGGGTGGTGGTGGCACCGAGCCTGTCCATCAGTCGTCCGATGAACTTCCGTTCGATGTACGGGATGGCCAGCATGGTGGTCATCATCATGCCAAAGACGACTGTGCACATGATGGTAGCATGCATGAAGGACTCGAGAGCGGGTTGAATGCTGGCGAATCCGCTCTGCATGTTGAAAATCGGCCCCATGGTGATTGGTTCAGGCCATGCCCATGTGCTCGGAATCGTTACCTGCATGTCGATATCACCAGAGGGTAGGACATCGTGCACGTTGTCCATCGACCAGTTGGAGAAAGACTCGGACCACCCGGCCACATCCAACCAGTCGCTGCTCGTCATCAGATCACCTGTCAGTCTCCCCTATGCATGGATCGAAGGAGCCCATGATAGCCGGTATGTCGGCGACCTTGTAGCCGATCATGCACTTGGCCGCATATGGAATCGTGATGAACATGGGAGAACGTATCGACACCCTGTACGGCTGCTTTCCGCGACCCTCTCCGCCCCCTGCGATGTAGAACATCGACTCGCCCCTGCTGTCCTCAAAGTGATGAGCGCCGGTGGTTCCCTCGGGGGCTCGGCTGGGCGCCTTGGCGAGAATCATAGGATCCTCGGGCTCATGGTAGGTGTCGGCGCCGCCGGGCATCTTGTCGAGAGCCTGAAGCACCAGCGAGGCGCTTACGCGCATCTCCTCGACTCTGACTCTGTAGCGGTCGTAGCAGTCGGCACCCTTGATCGATGAGCGTTCGACTGGTGGCGCCCAGTCGAGTTCGCTGTACACAGAGTAGGGGTGAGCCCAGCGGATGTCGTAGTTCACTCCTCCCGCTCTCAGATTGGGTCCGGTGACTCCGTGATTGACCATCTCCTCCGGCTTGGCGTAGCCTACACCTTGGCTACGTACTAGGAACACTGTGCTCTCGTCGAACAGCGCCTCGTACTCCTGGATTCTGTTGAGGAACAGCTTGAGCTTGGCGCGGGCGCGCTGAGCGAAGCCGTAAGGCAGGTCGCGCTTGACGCCACCGATGCGAGGGAAGTTGTAGTGCATCCTAGAGCCACCGAGTTCCTGCAGCAGATCCATCATCATCTCACGCTCGCGTAGGCACCACACCATCACCGAGAGGTTTCCAATGTCGGGCCCGTAAGCCCCCAGCCACATCAGGTGGCTGGCGACGCGCTGCAACTCAATTGCCACTAAGCGGATGTACTCGGCTCGCTCAGGTACCTCGACCTCTAGGAGGTCCTCAGCGGCGTAGATGTAGGCGTGCGACCACGTGTTGGCGCTAGCGTAGCAGAGTCTGTCACAGTAGGTCGTGATTTGAGTGAAGTCACGGGATTCGCAAATCTTCTCCACACCTCTGTGGATGTAGCCGAGATCAGGTTCTGTGTCCACGACAGTCTCGCCGTCGACCTTGACCTTGAGGGTCCAGAGTCCGTGCGTCATGGGGTGCTGAGGGCCCATTGAAATCCACATCTCCGCCATTCTCTCACCTCACTTGATCTTGCCAACGTCCGCTGGCTTGCGCATGAATCCCTGAGCGTCGTCGTACATCTCCACAAAGCCGTGATAACGGAGATGATGCTGTTTCTGTAGGGGGTGGTATCCCTTCGGGGTCTCGTGCGGCTGCAGCACTCTCCTCATCCCTTGGTGGCCGTCGAAGTCAATGCCGACGAGGTCCCAAGTCTCCTTCTCGTTCCAGTCCGCCCCCACCCATATGTCCTGCACCGAGTCCACCGAGGGAGTAGTGCTGTCGGGCAGATGTACGTGGATCTCGAGCTCGAGGGGCATGCTAGCCCCCCTGGCCTTAGAGGGATTCACTATTACCGGCCGGACTATTCCGTTCTCGTTGGGAGGGTCCCTAACTCCCGTTCTCATGAGGTGGTAGACCACCTCCCACTTCCGCTCCGCATCGCCCTCGGGCCAGTGGATGCCGGTGACCATCGAGCAGTGATCGACGGCGTGCTCGGAGTACAACTTCTCGGCGAGAGTCCTCCAGCTCCCTGGTGAGGCATTGGCGACCACGACGTATCGCGGATTGGTTCCGCTTGAACGCTCTGCTACTTCGGCATCCACCCCGTCGATCCCGGAGGCTGCGGCGACCAGTGCCTCGGCCGCTGCCTTCTGGGAATCAGGTGAGACAGTCATGCCCATGCTAGAATCTCCTACTCGTCTCCGGCAATCAGAGGAGCGCCCGAGTCCGGTCTGGCGTCACCGGGGGCCGCACCGATTCGGATAATCTTCTGTCGCAACTTGTCGAAGCCGTCTATCAGAGCCTCGGGCCTAGGTGGGCATCCGGGTATGTAGACATCAACTGGAATCACGGTATCAACGCCTTCGAGGATGTTGTATGACTGGAAGTAGGGGCCACCAGAGATGGCGCACTCACCCATGGCTATGCACCACTTCGGCTCGGGCATCTGCTCCCACAGCCTGACAATGGGGTCGGCGAACTTCTTGCTGACTGGACCGTTGACAAGCAGGACGTCGCACTGCCGGGGACTGGATCTGAAAAAGACCCCGAAGCGCTCGGCGTCGAATCGGCTGGCCCCTGCCGCGGCCATCTCCAAGGCGCAGCACTTGATGCCTAGATGGAGTGGGAAAAGGGACTTGCGCTGGCCCCAGTTGAACATCCTGCCGGCGAGCACCCCGATGATATCCTTCATGCGACTGGCCTTCAGTGCCTCGTCGGTCACGTCACCTACAACATCGACCAGCATCCTGCTGTTGAAGACCGAGTAGTTCTGATCCTCGTCCGCCACTCGCTCACCTCAGATGTAGATTCTTCCCCGCTTGCGGAAGACGTGCCAGACTCCCAGACCCATCAGCACGATGAACGCGGCGAGAGTCGCTAGGGCACCGATGACGTCTTCGTCCAGCATCCCGTCTTGGACAGCGATGACGCCGCCGAAGGCGAGAAACATGAAGGCGATGTCGAAGACGAGGAAGATGATGGCGTACCAGTAGTACTGGAAGTGGAAGTTGATGTGGGCGTCTCCCATCGGCTCGGCACCGCACTCGTAAGTGCTGTCCCTGCGGAGGTACAGGCTCTGGTCCGTCTCATACCCTGGAAGCAGCCAGGAGCGCATCTTGGTTGGGTCATTAGGTGATTTCCTAGGCCTCAAAACTGCTGCTGCAATGAAGCTCCCCACTGGGAATCCTATACCCACCAGTGCCATCACAGCCACAGCGAGATAAGCCTCAGGAACTGAAGTCATGGTAACACCCGACGGTCCCCTTAGGGACCGACGGGTCACTGCACCTGAATTTCGGCAATAAGCCTATCCGGACTCGACTTTGGAGTCGCGACTAGTCCTCGAACTGATTTTCCAGTGCTTCGACTATTCTGCGGTTCTCCGAGCGCGAACGGAAGAACAGCACGATGACCAGAATGGCCCCTAGGACGATGGACCCGTATACGAGTGCCTGAGCCATTTCCTCAGACAGGCCGATGAAGGTCGATGGCATCTGTGAGGTAACTGTCAGATCGATGGGTTCACCTGCGACGGCAAGCCCCTCGGGCTGCACTGTCACAGTGAACTGGTAAATGTCGTCATCGAGCAGGTCGCTGGGTGGAGTGACGCTCACCTGGACCTCCTTAGTCAACCCGGGCTCGAGTTCGAACTCGTCGAAATCGACATTGACGGTCCAGCCCCTCAGTGACTCGCTGGAGAGGACCTGAACGTCTTCGACGATGTTGCCGTGGTTGGTGATATAGAGAGTGAAGTAGGCCTTGTCAGGGTATTCGGCAGTTTGTTCGTCCTCCCCCTCGAGAGTGAATCTTAGATCGTGGATAGTCCTCACCTCAACTACGATGTCGATTGATGTGCTCTGAGCTGTGTTCCTCTCTGACGAAGCGCTCACCTTGACCACGCCGGAGACGCCGTTAGCGACTCCCTCTAGGATGTCTATCTGAACCTCGACGAGTACCCTCTCTCCCATTCCCAGTGATACTGTCCCCTCAATCTCGACGCCTTCGATTGACAATGTCCTCAGTACAGACGACTCCATTCCAGTGATGGTAATCACAGCCGTGTCTCCACCAGGATAGTCCCCGGTGTTCTCGACCCAGAACGAGGTGGTCATGGAGCCCCCCGGAGGGAGGGTCGCTTCGATCTGGTCCGGAATCTCCCCAGGATTCTGAGGCGAGATGGCCATCGCGTAGTTGTAGTTCGAGACCACCACACTGACAGTGTGCTCGTCAGCCTCGGTGGTCCCGTAGATCGCTATTCGTGCAAGTACGCTGGCCGAGTCGGCATCCTCCTCGCCCTCGACAAGGATATCGAGATATATCGTCTGCTTCTGTCCGGGGTCGAGGATAATCTGCGAGATTGTGTTTCCCTGCGAGTCGGAGAATGACGACTCCCACATCGGGGGGTTGCATCCGGTATTGTCTCCAGGGTCGCAGGCCAGCAGCTTGAATGTGTCCTGGATGTTTCCTGAGTTGGTCACATCGATAGGGAACTGAACCGTCTGGCCCGTTTTGCCTGTCTGCTGGGTCGAAAGGATCGAAGTGGTGACGCTGTGGCGCGCAGCCACTGAAACTGTGAGGTCCCTAGTATCGTAGGGGGTGCTACCTCCGCCGCGTCCAACTGTGAAGGTGATTACCGTGTCCTCAGCTGCGCTCGCGTCCTCGGGGACGAACACTTCCGCGGTCACGGTTTCCTTGTTGTTGCCGGAATGCGAACTACCAACAGTAACCGAAGTCTGGGAGAACGAAATCTGCCACCCTGCGGGGAGTCCTGTAGCGCCGATGGACATAGTCTCCATGCCGTTGCCCTGATTAGTAATCTGGACCGTGACCGTGTCAGAGCTACCCGGTTCGACATTGGTGAGTTTGTTCTTGCTCAAGGTCATTGAAGCGTCATGGCTCTGACCGACGGTGACGGTCAGTATCTGCTCACAACCGACTGAGGTTCCAGCACGCCCCTGGATCTTGATTCCGACCTGTGTCCCAGATTCGATGGAGTCGTCTGGGGTCACGCTGAAGGTGAATGTGTGGCTGTCCTGTGAGCCACCGGGCTCGGAGAGGAGTTTGCTCAGGGGGCTGTCGAAGTCCACCCATCCTGTGATATCGTATTCTGAGTCTTGCGCCTGTGCGTTTGCAGTCACTGTCCACTCCGTGTTCCCGATGTTCTCGACCTCGAACGAGTTGCTGGCCGAATCCCCCGGGTCGAGGTTGTGAGAGGTGAACTGTAGGTCCGGATCGCACTCCTTGCGCTCCGGTATCTTGAGAGTCAGGGTGATGTTGTCCTCGGCCTGATCGGCAGCATTGGGATCATTGGTCACGGTGGCCTTGAGGATGAAGCAATGGTCACCCGCCTCGGTAGAGCTGCCGTCAGGAACGTCCACAGTCACCTCGACGGTCTCCTTGTCCTCGGGATCCAGTTGCAGGACCTGCGGATCGACCGTGGCATCGAGGGTGTCGGACTCGCAATCGCTGTCCGAAGTCATCTCCAGTTGGACGTTGGCCTGCTGCTCGCCATTGTTCTCGACCTCGACGTCCCAGACCACACTGTCGGACTCGGTCGAGTCGCCGTCGTAGCTCTTCAACTGCTCATCAGTCGTCAGTTTGACCGAGTAGAGACCACCACCGTCACCGGCGGTGGTGGTCACGGTGACATCGTCGTTGGCCGGGGATCCGATGCCGCCCGTGGCTTGGGCGTTCACTGTCGTCTCACAGTCGCCATCGGCTTGGTCGTTCACCGTTACGGTTAGCTTGACCGTTTCCGATTCACCTTCGTTCACAGATACCTGATACGAATCCAGAGAGGAGGAGAAACCGTTGCAATCGTTGCCCTGTTGGGTGCTGAGGGTCACCGAGACGTCCTCATCCCCGTCATTGGTCACGATGATGTCGTACTCTGCGTCGTCATCTGTGGTGGCCTCTTGAGCCGTGGGATTTGCTGAAAGCGACACTGAAACCGCTGCTGCGGCTAGAGGTGTTACGATTGTGAGCAGTAGTATTGCGGTGAGAATAACAGCAGATGGACTGCGCTTCATCGGCACCCCGACATAACCGCCCCTCTAAGGACTTCGGGCATCGCGACCCCTAGGGTCGCGGTAAATTCAGGCTTCGACGAGTTCGTCGGAAGAGGCGTCACAATGCAGACAGTTGCCCATGGAAACGATGTCGCAGCCCTGCACCTGATCCGACCTGTGGTATCTAGCACCGCACTCGGAGCAGGCCCAGGACTTACCCAGCGTGATGTCCTGACTACAGATCCAGCAGGGGATTCCGCTGCTTGCCTCTTCCTCCTGCTCACCCAGCCCGAAACTATCCGCTATCTTGCTCAATGCATCGGTCTGAATCAGGCTTGAGGGGGTGCCCCCATTGCGAGAGTAGACATAGAGGCCGCCGCCGACCAGGGCGAGTATCAGCACTGCAATCAGCAGCGTCTCGAGAATCGGTGTGCCTTGCGCCTTGGCAGCGGGTAGCACGTCGATCTCTATGCTGAACGAGGAGGTTTCGACGTCATCGGCTTCGGCCAGTTCCACCACAAGCGTCCCGTCGTCGCCGGAATCAGGGGTGAATCCGACATCCAGGCTCCTCGTCTCACCCGGTCTCAGGTTGACCACCACTCCGTCAAGTATCAGCGAGTTCCACCCTTCCGGGCCGGAAACCTGTAGGATGTGCGAAATCTCCGAGTTGCCGGTGTTCTGCAGATCGATGTACAGTGTGGTCGGGTAGCCCTGGTGCCCTGTCGGTTGGTTGGTCAGGGTCCAACTCACCCTAGCCACAGACTCGACCAGCAGTGATATCGAGTCGCTCACCTCGACTCCCTCGCCTTCCATAACCAGAGTCACGATTGGCTCGGAGTTGGCTTCGGCTGACAGGGGTATCACCACTGTGCACCAAACTGTGGACGATGCGCCCGCTGAGAGCGCAGAGGGGGCGGAGCACGTTGTTGACCAATCGTCGTCCGGCACCTCGAGGTAAGTAGTAGGGCGCCAGGTCGTCGAGCCTTGGTTGGTGACTGTCCAAGCGAGGTCGAAGCCGGGCTCGCCGACAGGGTGGACTCCGACTCCCAGCGGATAGTCCGAGACGGTTCCGTCAGGCAGAGCGACCATGTGGAAACTCAGAGTGGGTATCGCGCCAGAGAGGACATTCAGAGTCCTGTTCCAGTCTATGTAGAATCCGTCATTGGTAGCGAATCTGAGTTCCAGATCCCCGCTAACAGCTACTCCATTGCCCTGCAGTGCCACGGACCAGACCTCAGATTCGCCCGCGGGGATGCTAATCGTGTCCAACCCCCCAGAAACACCCCATCCACCCGGGATGTTGCGCACATACGGTTGCAGGTCCAGCATCCGATTGCCCTGATTACTGAACTCCACCTCAATCTGTAGCAGCGCGTCAGGAGCGATGTCGTGCTCGGCACCGTCGGAGGACGGTGTCGTGCTGACTTCGTCTATCGCCTTGATCACCAGCGAAATGTCCTCGCTCCAAGAGTCGGAGCTGACGCGCGAGTGGATGGTTATCGCAGCGTCGAACACGGAGCCGGCTGGAATCATTGCTCCCGGCGGGTTGATTGTAATGTCGATTGTCCGGCCGGCATCCTTGGCCATGGTGCCGGTCGAGCCGTGCGAGGATCCTGCGAAGGCGCCGATCGTGTCGAATCCGAGATGCCAACCAGCGGGTGAGACCAGTTCGACATCGTAGGTCTGGGCGCCATTGCCCTCGTTGAAGACCAGGATCTGCAGTTCTGTGGGCTCGAGCGGGCTCACTAGGAACTGCTCGCCCGGCATCACAATGTCGGCGCCGGCTAGCACGGGCACATCGAAGAAAATCACCAGCTCCGAAGTGACGCTGTTCTCGACATCGGTACCGGTGACCACCATGGTATAGAGTCCAGGAGGCGGGGGTGCGGGATGCACCATGGTCAGGCTGACCGATGCGGTTTCGGCCGCCTCCAAGTTGAAGGTGTTCGAGGTGAACGAGGTGAACCAGTCGTACTGCACTCCGTCCTGCATCCGCACAGGGTCGCTGACCTCTATTGTCGCGTTGGTCTCGAACAGAGCGGTGTTCATCAGCGAGAGTTGCCACGTGGTCGAGCTGTCTGTCGCGTCACCGAGGGTGACGGTCTCCTGCTCGGAGGACACCCTGACCCCTGGTGCGCTGATTACCACAATCTGCGTGAGGTAGTTGTTGGTTTCCGAGGCCTCCTCGACTGTGTCACTCGGGTCTATGTGGAAGGTGAACTCCACATCTCCCTCCTGAATCGGCGTCCAGGTCCATTCTAGTTCAGCTGACTCTCCTGGGGACATGCTCAACTGATGGGTGCCAAGCAAGTCGTTGTCGGCTCGTGCGATGACTGACAGGTCGGCGACCGAACCGGCACCCTGATTCTGGATGACGACAGAGACATCAACCTCCTCTCCGACCTGGGGGATCGGGGAGGATATCTCAAAGGAGTTCTGCACGAAGGCTGGATCTGGACTCAGGTCGTTGACATTGACGCCACGCACAGCTAGAGCGTATGGCTGCCAGGTTCTGCCGCCTCCATGCTGGGCGTCGCGCACACGTACCGTCCACGTCCCTGTGGCGGCGTTGTCAATCAGCACGACCTCGACGTTGTTGGTGGAGTCCTTGG
>Ga0207965_1000294_pt1 | contig 14626 bp, 15 predicted proteins | sample Knorr_S23_td_O2m_FD_185609 | JGI IMG/M metagenome (GOLD analysis project Ga0207965, IMG submission 185609) | Marine microbial communities from Southern Atlantic Ocean transect - Knorr_S23_td_O2min_ad_571m_LV (SPAdes) (version 2) | ecosystem: Environmental > Aquatic > Marine > Oceanic | place...
CCTGATGGCAGAAAGTATATAGGAACTTGGAAAGATGGTGTGAGAGATGGCCAAGGCACCTATATTTCCTCAGAAGGGAGAGAAATATATGCCGGATGGTACAGGCAGGGGGAAAGACATGGTCAGGGGGTGCAAACTTTTTTAGACGGCAGAAAGTATGTTGGGGAATGGAAGGACGGAATGAGAGATGGCCAGGGTACATTCACTTTTCCGGATGGATACAGGTTTTCCGGAGAATGGAAGAAAGATGTAAGATGGAATGGAACAGTATTCGACATCAACGGAGAAATTATTGGAAAGATTGTGGAAGGAGCAGAACAGTAAAAGACTCAAACTTCTGCATGACTCTATGAGAAACTGTCTTATCATTGTTTTATCCTGCCAGCTTTTCAGCTCAACCCTGTTTGCGCAGCAAACCGGAATATTATTCCAGTGGGAAACTTCTTCAGGGAAAATGTGGAAAACATTTGGAGACGAAGCAGCGCAGCTGAAATACGAAGGTGAAATAAAAAATGGCGAACCTGAAGGATTGGGTGTCTCTTCATTCCATGGCACGACTTTTATTGGCAAATGGAAGGAAGGCAAAAAACATGGTCAGGGAACATACACTTCATCTTTTGGAATAAGGTATACAGGAGAATTCAAGCAGGGTAAGAGAGACGGAAAAGGAACTTTGACAACTCCTGATGGGGAAAAGTATGTAGGTGAATTCAAGGATGGCAAGAAGGATGGACAGGGAATATTTACTTCACCTGATGGAAAAAAGTATGTAGGTGAATTCAGGCAGGATAAATTTCATGGTCAGGGGACGTATACCTGGTCAGATGGGACACAGTATATAGGTGTTTTCAAAAAAGGACTTCAAAGCGGACAGGGGACATTAACATATGGAAAAGGAAAATTAGAAGGCGACAGGTATGAAGGTGAGTTCAAGGAGGGCAGAAAACATGGCCAGGGTATCTACATTTCTTCTGATGGCAGAAAATATACCGGGGAATGGATTGAAGGCAAGCATGATGTTCAGGTAAAACTAATTCTTGATGATGGAGATGAATATTCCGGTGGATGGAAAGAAGGGAAACTGCATGGTCAGGGGATATACTCTTTCTCTGATGGAGGCATGTACGAGGGCGGTTTCAAAGATGGTAAAAGACATGGCCAGGGAACCAATACATGGCCGGATGGAAATAAATATGTTGGAGAATGGAAGTATGGCAAGAGCCATGGACATGGCGGTTTCTCATGGGCAGATGGAGAAAGCTACACAGGTGAGTGGAAAGACGGCAAATATGACGGCTACGGAACATACACTTTAGCTGATGGCAGAAAAGGAGTGGGTGAGTTCAGAAATGATAAACCTTGGAACATCACGAATTATGACAGTTTCGGACATGTTACAGGAAGCTGGGTTGAAGGAGAAAAACAGTAATGATTGAAAATACCAAATTATTATGTAGGCCAATTAGTAAATTTCTGCTGGAGCTTTGAATACCCAGATGATCAGCCAGTCAGTTCATTTATTCCTGCATAAAGTATGACCAAAAGAGTGCATCCCGTTTTTGAGTAAGATGAGTGCTGACTGCCTTTTTCAAATTTAATGTAATCACCTTTTTTGAAAACTTTTCCGTCATCATCAATCAATTCTCCATCAATCACATAAAACTCTTCATATCCATTATGTTTATGTAAACTTGAGGAACTTTCCGGTTCAAACTGCACAATAAAAACTTCATGTTCAAGTTTCTCATCTTTACTTAATGGCATCCATTTTAAACCACTGGAAACTGTTCCATATCGATTGTATGGCGATAAGTATTCATGTTCGGTTTCAATTATCCTACGTCTTTCCATAACGGGCCTCATTTGATTGATAACATTATAAAAAATTACTTTCCCTCAATTCTGGTGGAATTTCAAACACCATTCGAAGAGAAAATCCCTTGCAGTCTGCATGATTCTTGTAAGACACCCCATGATGCTATATGTTAGGCATTCAAAAACCAACCTATCAGGAAATACTATGAAAAATATTTCACTAGTCTTGATCGCCCTCTTATTATTCACTTTCCCTCTTTTTGCTCAGACAAATAGATCAAATTTCATGTACCAATGGAAAAATGGTTCTAAGTATTATGGTGAGTGGGAAAATGGTACAATGCACGGAGATGGTACTTACACATATGGAATCGGGGAAGGAGCAGGAGACAAATATGTAGGAGACTACAGGAATGGAATTAGAAGCGGGAAAGGAATTTATACCTGGTTTAATGGCGAAAGGTATGTTGGAGATTTTAAGAATGATGTGCCGGAAGGCCAGGGAACGTATACATTCTTAGATGGAAGAATTTATACGGGAGACTGGAAGAAAGGTAATAAGGAAGGTCGGGGAACATACACTTACCCGAATGGTTCAAAGTTCACAGGTGAATGGAAGAATGACAGGAGAAATGGTCAGGGTACATTTACATGGAAAAATGGTGATAAATATGTGGGAAACTGGAAAGATGGGAAAAAGGAGGGTTTAGGAATTTACATATTCAGCAGCGGTTCCAGGTACACCGGCGAGTGGAATGAAGGCATGAGAAACGGCCAGGGATCTTTCACTTGGTTCAGTGGTGAGAAGTATGTAGGAAAATGGAGTGATGGCGTGAGTAATGGTCAGGGCCTCTTCAGCTGGACTGGTAATGAAAAGTATGAGGGAGAATGGAAGGATGGAAAAATGGATGGGTATGGGATTATTCATTTTTCTGATGGAATCAATTATGAAGGAGAGTGGAAAGATGGGACACGTCATGGCGAAGGCACATTCACATCCTCCGATGGAAGAAAATGGGTAGGCGAGTTTAAAAATGACAGGGTATGGAACATAACCAGTTTCGACAGTTCCGGAAAAGTTATTGAGAAGTGGTTTCATGGAATAAAACAGTGATTATATAAATTAATATCAGCCTCACACTCTCCCAGGGTGAAAGAAGAGTCCAAACCAGATCAAGTCTGGTACAGTCTTTCTGTGTGTGAGGGGTCCCCAATTCTCTGCAATAGGGCAATAGTCATTGAGGATACATGACACATCCTGTTGCAACCAACCAATTATTTTACTTAAACATCATAAACAGGAACATCAAATGCATATACGGATTTATATTTTAGAGTAAGAACCATCCAAACCATTGCGGGGAAATATGCAAGTTGCAGAAAAGAGCGAATCACAGCTGGACCAGAGAGTTTGTCCTAACTGCGGAGAGTCTTGTGAAAAAGAAAATGAAACTGTTTTTGTAAATGGTCAGGAATTCTGTGTCTGTTGTAATTCCAATATAGAAACGTGTTATACTGAGGAAGGTTTCACGAATGACTTTTACAGTGATTCTATAAAAAGTGATAATGCGTTTGCGGAATTTTTCGATGAGCGTAGATATCTCAATCCTGAGTGATATTTTACCTGCCGTCTACTGATTAATCTTCCATTTCGCCTTTTGGCATTTTCATTGCTGTAATTAAGTATAAACTTGATTTAACAGTTATTGGAGTTGAATTATGAAAAATACAGAATGCATTATATGCGGCAATGAAGTTATAAATCCCCTGCAAAAACAGCAGGGTAAAAGAATGTATTGCTCAGAGAAATGTGAATACATCCCTTCAGTATTTCAAAGATGGGATGAATTCCAGGTCTGATTGATCAGCAGCTTAATTGCTGCAGATCTTTCCGGCAATGAAGTACGCATAAAAATTACCCAATTTTCGAAATTGTACATTTTTTACTTTTTTAGGCATAATTTATCTTCTAATTACCTCCTGAATCTGATATTTTTTTCAGAAATCATCTCTTAATGTAATTCTTTCGGAGCATAGCTATGATTGTCCTCATAATTGGAATTGTTATTTTCTTCGGTGTCCATTTAATTCCATTAACCGACGCAAAGGTTAACCTGGTTGAGCGCATGGGGGAGAAAAAATATCAGGGAGTTTTTTCATTATTTTCCTTAATTGGATTAATAGTAATGATTTACGGCTTCAGTCTTGTCGATGACTGCAACCCGATGATGGCGGATTGTGATACAAATAACATCCATTTCTGGGAACCTTTAGAATACAGCAGGGAAATTTCATTTATACTAATGCCCCTCAGCATAATCCTGCTTGTTGCTTTTTTAGTTGAATCAAATATCAAAAGGATTCTGCGCCATCCATGGCTGTTTGCAATCATTATCTGGTCTTTCTGTCATCTGATTTCTAATGGCGACCTTAGATCAGTTCTCCTGTTTGCCTCTTTTGGAGTTTATTCAATCATTGATATTGTTTTCTCTAAAAAAGAAGTTCAGTCATCGGAGAGTTTACCTGTTACAAAAGATGTGATAGTAATTGTCGCGGGATTAATCCTGTATTCTATTCTTCTGTATTTTCATCAGTATGTTTCAGGCGAGCAGATAGTTGAAAAGAACAATCTTTTCTTTTTCCTGCCTTAGTCAAAAATTAAGCTTTAGATATCCTTCAATCATTTTTCTTTGGTGTTAGCAATCAGCTGAATCCATTGGACTGATAACTGGCAGCAGCCCGTTCCACAGCAAATTAATTCGGTCCTCGTCTTCAGTCTTCTCTTAAACACAATTCTGCACAATACATATCAGGTCTTGAGAAACTCAGCAGATTATTGTATACCTTGGTTTTTTGTGAACCAAAATTATTAGAAATCCCTGTGAGACACATACTCATTTTCCTGGCTGTATTTCTTCTGTCTTCCCCTCTCTTTGGTCAGTCTGAAGAAAGTATTCAGTTTGAAACATTTTATCAGGAAAATGAAACCTCAAATTCTGCACAGGAAGAATTTCAGGAACCAGTGCTGTTCCCTGACAAAAAGCTGGAGCCATTTCAGGACGAAGATGCTGATAGTGCAGCAGATACAGTACCTCATTCTGAAACTGAAGCTAGGCTTGAGCAGGAACTGCTTACAGAGACCGAAGGGGAAACTGGTGTGAAAACTGATCGGGAAATTGATTCTAGAAATCCGGAAACTTTACAGCAAAAATCCCGTAATCAGGCAGCTGGTGCGGTAAAAAAACGTCATGGTGTTTTGTCTTACCGCAAGGAAAATGGTGCCTGGGGCTGGTATGATTATGGAGATGAAGGGAATGACGGCAAATATGTGGGAGACATCGTGAATATGAAACCAAATGGTTCAGGAATATTTGTCTATGGAAAAGGGAAATGGGAGGGTGACAAGTATGAGGGCCAATGGAAGGATGGTGAATTTCATGGTAATGGGACATTTACTCGTACCAACGGGCAGAGGTTTTTCGGGGAATGGAAAAACAGTATTCTCTGGAATATCACCGGATATGACAAATTTGGAAAAATTATTAAAAAATACAGGAGAGGCGTACAGTTAATTATCCGTAAGAAAGATGAAGAAGAAAAGAAAACTGCAGTAAACAAAAGAAAAAGAGGAATACTTTACAGGGAAGTTCCTCGTTCAAAATGGGAGCGGGGCGGTAAAAAGTGGATGACCGCAGGTGACAGGAAAATACATGGAATTTATGAAGGTGAAATACTGGACGGTGTGCCTGACGGTGAAGGGACATACACCTGGTACAATGTTGAAAAATATGTAGGAGAATTCAGGAAAGGTTTTTTTCATGGTCATGGAACATTCACTTATCTCAGTGGAATTACTGCGGAGGGTGTGTTCAGGAAAGATAAGGAATGGGACACCCTGCGTACTGAAGAAAACGGGGAAGTCACAGGAAAGTTTGTAAAAGGAAGATATTATCCATTGAAACCCTGAAACGGGAATCATTACCTGGAATAGAATTATTATCCACCTTTGCCGTTACGGCCTGTCATCCTGCATTTACCTCCTAATATTTACAAAGCTTCGAATCAAGGATGAATTTTTATTCCTTTGAAGCCAGGTTTGACTCCTCGTACGCACTCAGCAATCTCTATTTCCGAATTCTACTCAGTTGCTTATGATTCGGGATGAATGATGATGCAGTATTGGATTTTCACTCATGGGATTGACTAGAAAACTCAATCTTGCGGGTATTTTTTCTTTCTCCATTAAATGAAAAATATATTTTCCGCTAAGTAAATAGATATTCTCCCCAACTTGCTGCTCTGAAATAGAATTCAGCTGAAATTCCACTTTCCCTTTTAGAACTTCAATAACATTAAAAAAATATTCTTTTATCTTTTCGTGATCTGTAAGAATCTCTGCGGAAAAAGTTGGAATCAGCACACAGCTTGTGTCATAAAGCTTCAGAACCCCCGATAAATTTTTCTCATTCAGATGCTTCTGCCATCTATTTAAGATTTCAAATGGTTTTACATTTATTGTATTCATTAATTTTCTTGGCTGAGATTTATTATTAATCTTATAAGTTACCTTTATTATGCATGTAATATGACAAAATTTTAGTCTGGAAAAATTATTAAATTCTTTGGAAGGGCTTTGGTTTGTCTTCAAGATCAGACTCCGGTTGATGGATGGAATTGTTCAGGAATAAAAAAATATATGGAAGGAAAAATAATACTTCCAGAATGATTTTTGAACTAGGTTTAACCATCGTTTCCAACTTTTAGCACTTTAGTTCCTTTAACTACATCAAAAATCTCTGCTGAATCCTAATATTCCGACACCCTCCCAGTAAACCTCCTTTTCTTGTAAAATCACCGAAAAAATGGTATATATTTGGCTCACATTAGCCAACAAACAGGGAACAAAGTGAAACATTTACTCATCATCATAACTTTCCAGCTTTTTACATTTAATTTGTATGCACAGTCCAGTGAGATAGGTGTCTTATTCCAATTTAAAAGTTCTTCAGGATTAGTATGGAAGACTTTTGGACAAGATAAAGTTCAGCCTAAATATGAAGGTGAGGTCTCTAATGGCGTTCCAGATGGGTTTGGTGTTTTATCTTACCCGTTTTCTTATGGTAAAAGTGTGGTAGGTGAATGGAAAATTGGTAAGGAGTGGTACACTGAGCATTACAACAAAGAAGGAACCCTTCTTGGAAAGTATGTGAATGGGGAGTGGATTCTGAAGTGGGGGGTTTTGTTTCATCACAGTAAAAAAGACGGTATAGAAGGTTGGTATGAGGATGGAGATGAAAAAAAGGATAGAAAATATGTTGGTGATATAACAAATGGTAAACCAAACGGCCAGGGAACAGAGACTTCACCTGAAGGAGAAAAATATGAAGGTGAATGGAAGGATGGTAAAAAGGATGGTCAAGGAAAATTTATTCAAGTTGATGGCTCAAAGTATGTAGGGGAATGGATAAACGGGGAAAGGAATGGTTATGGAATTCTCACTTCATCTAACGGCACAAAGTATGTAGGGAAATGGAAGAATGGTAAAAAAAACGGTCAGGGAATTTTCACTTCATCTGGTGGTTCAAAGTATGTAGGGGAATTCCGTAATGATAAAAGAAATGGTTATGGAACCTTCACTTGGCCTGATGGAGGTAAATATGAAGGAGAATGGAATAATGGAGTATTTCATGGTCAAGGTAAAGTAACTTTAGCAGATGGGGAGAAGTATGAAGGTGAATGGAAGGATGGGGAAAAACATGGCCAGGGAACATATTCTTTTCTTGATGAAAGTAAGTACGAAGGTGAGTTTCTTGGGAACGAGCCTTGGAACGTTACATTTTATGACAAAGACGGCAACATCATATGGAAAATGGTGAATGGGAAACAGGTTGATGATGTTTATATAAAAGATAGTTTGAGAAATCTATTGAGCACTAACAATGGTGTTATGAAGAGCTGCTGGGGTTTAGACTTGTTAAGATCTGGCCAGACTACATTCATCAAAGTAGATAAAAATAACAAAGTCAAAGGAGGTTTTGTGTATGATATATTGAAAAAATATGAGAATGCTACTGGTATTAAAATCAAATTTAGAATAGAAAAAAACTTTCAAAATTGTATCGATCAAATGAGAAGCGGTACGAATGATGTTATGGCAGGATTGTTAGAAAAAGGTGATAGAAATACTTATATGGATTATTATTACTGGGGTAAAGGTAAAGATAATAAGTTTAAGCAAATAGTAATCTCGAAAAATAGTCCTTTTGCCAAATATAGTAATGAACTGAAAACATCCATGTATTTCATGCAGAATTAAGATTACGAATTTGCTGCATACCTATTATCGCAGTATGCTTTGAAGAGAAGCGATTTTATGCTGCTGGTCCTCATTGGAAGCATAACGCTCTGCCTGCGCAAGCTGTGCCAGCAGTTCCCTGCTAAGTTCAGGGTCAGCTTTGGTTTCCTGCTGATCAAGTTTCTTTGCAAGGATTGTCATCTGCACATTCCTGATAATCAGCTTGGGAAGTGTTCTCAGCAGGACATCTCGCTGATTCAAAGCCTGGGTAATCTGGATATCATTCTCGGCTGACAGGGAAGCTTTTTTCAGAGCTTCCAGGGCTTTAAAATAGGCATTGATCCTGAGATTTATGTTCTGCTGCTGCTGTGCATTCCTGATCAAAACTAGTACCTGCATGTATTTTGTTTCAAATTCTGTCTCAAGCTGATCAGGTGTGAAAACAGAGCGTGGGACTTCACTCGGGGATTGCGTAACCGGCAGATCCGGAGGCTGAGTAAGGTTCCTGTTTTTTGACCTGTAATAATTTACTATAACAGAATTTCGATCAGTGACCTCAACATAAGGCGGCAGGTCCATTACATCCGGATCAACCATGGCCTTCAATATGATACGTTTCTGGTGCTCCTTATCTGTTTCAATTTTAACTTGATGCAGGTATTCATGCTTCCTGAAACCCTTTACCCAGGTTCTTTTTTCTGCGTTTGGGAAAACAATCTGCAGGAAGAAGCTGGATTTAAGACTTCCAGTATTTAGATCCTTCTTTTTTACCTCAACCACACGGTATGGGAACTTGTCCGCGTCTGTCATTACAGGCTCGTCAAAAATCACTTCAATGCCGAAGCGCCAGATATCACGCAGTTCGTCTTCAAGCTGCAGCGGGATTTTTTTCATTTCCTTTACCTTGTAAGACTTCCGTAAGAGACTGACGGTTTCCGGAACCTCTTCCAGCAAAGCGGATCTCTGCATAAGCAAGAATGCATCAGTGTAGGTCAAATACTCATGGGTGCCGTTTTCCAGCTCCAGTACATAACGGTAGCGGTCACCGTGTTTATTTGTTTTTAAATAATAGCTGTCATCTTCCTGAAGAATTCGGAAGCGAAGGATTCCCAGGACGAGGCTCTTACCTTCCAGTACATCATGTTTGCCAAAAGTTTTTACATATGCCCTGGCATTCAAAGCAGTACGGTAAAATTCATTCTTTTCCAGTACTCCAAAATCGGTAGTTGCAGCTGAAGGAAAAACAAGCGCCCTATTATTGCTGAGAATCAGCTCATCAGTGTGTGTCCACTCACGAATGCGGCTAAGCAGCCATTTTCTACTGGAACCATCACTTAGTAATGCCTGCAGGTAATAGTCGTCTTCACCGATGTTTTTCACAAAAACTGAGGAAATTTTTATGGATTTGAAATAACCCTTTTCCAACACTCCTGCCAGTTTGAGCGCTTTCTGGCGTGAGGTATATTCCGGAAAAGCAAAGGATGCAGTACCGTAGCTTGCCAGCATGAGTAATGCTGAAAATAATGAAATGACAGTAATTTTATTCAAAATTCTTCCCTACAAAAATTTCCACATCAGTTGCAAGTTTGCTTGCTCTTGCAGTCGGAACTGGTTCCAGAAGTTGTTCTCCCGGCAAAACCTGGGCCAGCTTGATGGCCTGCTTCAGCAGGTTTGCATGAAAGTAAATTTTGGTTTTGGGCAGGATTTCCTGCTCTCGCACTGAAGAAATATTAACTATATTAAGCTTGGCTCCCATTTTTTTTTCAATGGCAAGTTTATGCCGCTTGCTCAGCATCTCTGCCATGCGGTGTGCACCATTGGGTTTTAGTGAGGCGTTGAGAATGGCAACATTCAACTGGTCAAACTGGCGGTATGACATCAAGGCTGTTACAGGATGCAGAAGAATATTTTCCCGCTGGTTAACCATGCGTGGAGTGAAGATACTCCAGAATAAGACATCTGCTTCAGCCTGCTGCACTGTCTGTTCCTGTGCCTCCATTTCTTCCTTATCAATGGTGGAAATCAGCATTTTCTTTAGCTTCTGCATGGAAAAGGTTATGCGGCGTGAATCTGATTTTTCAGCATCGAACTCAATTTTGTAATTCACCATGCTGGAAATATTCAGTATTACCTGGGAATCTATTTCTCCGGTTTTTGTCCGTTTAATCTTTTCCTCAAGGGACAATTTCTCAAGAATTCCTTCCTCGGTAAAGTCAGTTATTTCACGTTCAGCAAAAAAAATGTTATTAATGAATGTGTTGGGAAGTATTACAGAGGTCTCGGTCTTTTTATACCCGGGAATAATCTGAATCTGGGAAAATAATGATGGTTCATAGAAACCCTCAAAGGACAGGTAGAGTGTTTGCTTTTCCTGAATCAGTTCGAAACGCTCGAGCATATTTCCGGATTTTACGGAAAGCGCCGATGCTGCTGAAAATAAAACCAGCAAAAAGCTTAGTACAATAAATTGGAAAAACTGCTTCATGATGCGTGGAATAGTCTGCAAAATATGAGTCTGGAGCAAGTCTGACAGAGTCAGAGACACCGACCTATAAATGCAGAAAATGAGCCACTAAAGCAAAGCAGTCATGAATCGTCGGAATCGTTTTCGGAAGGATGTATTACAGGTTCCACAGGCATTTCTTCCTGATCTGGCATTTCAGGCTCTGCAGTTGATATTGATGCCGCAGTATTGTCCGGAGCTGCTGTATCCTGCTGTTCTGCTTCTATCTCTTCCTCCTCCTCGTTTTCGATCACCGGAGCAATGCCGATTACCTGTTCATCCTGTTCAAGACGAATCAGCCGATTGCCTTGAGTGACACGGCCGATTGTACGGATGTTTTCAACAGGAATCCGGATCAGTTTGCCCAGCTGAGTGATCAGGAAAAGCTGGAAATGCTCTTCAACTTCAAGCACATTCACTACTGGACCATTTGTGTCAGTGATCCGGATTGTGCGCATTCCAAAATTGCCCCTGTTTTTTGCAAGAGTGTAATCCGCAATCGGTGTCTTTTTGCCATAACCACCTTCGGTTACAGTCAGCAGTTCCCCGGAACCGGAAAGCGCAAGCGCGGATACAACCCTGTCTCCTTTTCGAAGTTTGACTCCACGCACACCTCGTGCCTGGCGTCCCATCGGACGCAGTGTTTTTTCGTTGACACGTAATCCCATACCGTCCCGGGTGGCAAAAAACAGTTCCTGGTCTCCGTCGGTAAGCTGAACGGAAATTACCGAATCGCCTTCATCAAGAGTGATTACCCTCAAACCGCTTACACGGATTTTTGCACAATCCAGCATGGGTGTTTTTTTGGCAACACCTCCTTCTGTACAGAGGAAAATATACTTGTTTTCTGCTTCCTTCGGCACATTCAGGCAGGCACAAATGCTTTCACCCTCACGTAAAGGCAGCATATTGATTACTGCTTTGCCGCGTCCGGTTGGTCCTGCCTGTGGCAGTTCGAACACGATTTTACGGAAAACCTGGCCTTTGTTGGTGAAAAAGAGCAGGTAATCATGTGTGCTGGCAACAAACAGCTGCTCAACGAAATCTTCATCCTTGGTGCCCATGCCAAGGCGTCCCTTTCCACCGCGGCGCTGAAGCCTGTATTCACTGACCGAACTGCGCTTAATGTAGCCCTCTCGCGAAATTGTGACTACCATGTCTTCTTCATTAATCAATTCCTCAATCATAATTGAGCTGTCGCCCTCAATTATTTGAGTACGTCGTTCGTCTCCATATTTGTCACGGATTTCCACGCTCTCATCATGAATAATCTTGATTACACGCTCCTCTTTTTCCAGGATGTCCTTGTAGTCAGCAATGGCTTTTCCTAATTCTTCGTGATCAGAACGGATTTTATCTTGCTCCATTCCGGTCAAACGCTGCAGTTTCATGTCTAAAATTCCATGTGCCTGCCGTTTAGAGAGGTTATAACGCTCGACCAGAGCTGCTTCTGCAGTTGCACCGCTTTCAGCTTTTCTGATGATTTCCAGCACATCATCCAGGTTTTGAAGAGCGATCATCAGGCCTTCAAGCAGGTGCATCTTTTCTTCAGCCTGGCGGAGTTCGTAGCGTGTACGTCGGGTTACTACTTCAATTCGGTGCTGCAGGAAAAACTCCAGCAATTGTGGCAAGGCCAGCACCTTTGGCTGCCTGTCCACAATGGCAAGCATGATGATGCCGAAACTTGACTGCAGTGAGGTGTGCTTGTAAAGATTGCTCAAAACAACATCAGGATTTTCTCCACGCTTGAGCTGGATGTAAATTCGCATTCCCTTACGGTCTGATTCATCACGGAGATCTGCAATTCCTTCCATTTTCTTCTGCCTAACAAGATCTGCAATTTTTTCCAGTAGTACAGACTTGTTGACCATGAAAGGAAGTTCAGTCACGATTATCAGGTCTCGTCCGTCATTTGTCTGTTCAAAGTGTGTTTTCGCCCGAATACGTATTATTCCGCGACCGTTGCTGTAAGCTTCATAAATTCCACTTTTGCCTATTATTGTCCCTCCCGTGGGAAAATCCGGTCCGGGTACGATCTGCATCAGTTCCTGGACAGTGGCCGTGTGGCGATTATCAATGTAGTAAAGTAGGGCGTCCATTACCTCCTTGAGATTGTGCGGAGGAATATTGCTTGCCATGCCTACTGCAATTCCGGTGGAACCATTAGTCAGTAAGTTTGGAATGCGTGAAGGCAAAACTATGGGTTCTTTGAGCGAATCATCGTAATTCGGTATAAAGTCAACGGTGTCCTTGTCCAGGTTTGCCAGCAGCTCATGCGCAATCCTTCGCATCCTGACTTCCGTATAGCGCATTGCCGCAGGTGAATCACCATCCACTGAACCAAAATTACCCTGTCCGTCAATTAGCTGGTAGCGCATAGAAAAATCCTGAGAAAGTCGCACAACTGTGTCGTAAATCGCTGCGTCTCCGTGCGGATGGTATTTACCCATAACATCACCAACCACATTTGCCGATTTTCGGTAGGGCTTATTGTACTCATTCCCCTGTTCGCTCATGGAGAAAAGCACACGCCTGTGTACAGGCTTCAAACCGTCCCTGACATCCGGAAGGGCGCGTCCTACAATCACGCTCATGGCGTATTCCATGTAGGAGTCACGCATTTCGTGGACAATGTCAGATTCTAATATTGATTCGCTCATGTTTTTATCTGTTGCTGTTTCTGGTTAAGACACCGTGTTGCAAACTACTCTTTTAAAGCGTTTCCACCTGATACTCGTGATCGCGTTTCTGCAGCACTAACATTTTTTCTATTACATCTCCCTGACTGATCTTGTTGACTACATCCATGCCTGATATTACTTTTCCGAAAACGGTGTGCTTGCCGTCAAGATGGGGCTGGGCCTCATGGGTGATGAAGAACTGACTTCCGTTTGTTCCTGGACCGGCATTGGCCATTGACAAAACTCCCAGACCGTCGTGTCGGCGTTCAGGTGTACATTCATCATCAAACCGGTAGCCTGGATCTCCTGTTCCCGTTCCGTGCGGACAGCCGCACTGAATCATAAAATTTGGTATTACCCTGTGAAATATCAGCCCGTCATAGAATCCCTGCTCTGTCAGGGATATCATGTTGGCTACTGTGTTTGGTGTTTCATCCTCAAACAGCTCAAGAATGATTTCTCCTCGATCAGTTTGCATTTGAATTTGTGGAAGTTCCTCAGAAATTATTGTCTCAGTCATGGAAGTTTTGCTAAAGAAATTGTTAATTCATTTTTTTTTGCCTTTAGTATTTTTTTCACTGTCTAAAGACAAATCAGGCATGTTATCAAGTCCAAGTGAAGAAAAATCAAAGTTGGAAATTGAAGAGAGGGTTTCAGCGTCTACCCAGCGGTCATTTTCATACAGGACCAGCTTTGCTACCCCGCGGAATGGAGTAAAAATTTTAAGGTAGGATTCTTCATCTTCTCCCTCGAGAGTTAAATGTGTCTCGGTCTCTTCAACAATTTTTCCTGCATATTTGACTGATAACGATTTTGGAAAAGTCACACGTTTATCATCAATTTTCATGTCAGTGTGTTTCAGCTTAAGAAGAGGGAATGATTATTCAGGTACTAAGGTATCCAGACGGGCAATTGCGTGAACCGGGGCATTGCTTCCAGCCATCAGTTCACTCAAGGCAGCATAAACAATTCGCTGCTTTTCCAGGGTACGTTTGCCTTCAAAAACCGGAGAGACAACCTGGATTTCAAAATGTCTTCCGTCACCTCCCACTTCTGCAGCGGAGTCCGGAACTTGGGATTCTATTGCCTGCTTGATCTGATCTTCAATTGTCATTGCACCTTCTGCGTTACTCATAAGTTCTCCTGTATTGTTACATCCAACTTGGTTTAATTGCTTCTTCCTGTTCAGGCTGCTCAAACATGAATGAGGTTTTACAACCGCAGGAACCCTTTGCAGAAGGATTGTTGAATTTAAGTCCACGGTCCATTAAATTGTAACTCCAGTCTATTTCAGTGTCCTTGATATAAAGATGGCTTTTTTTATCAACCAGT
>Ga0207965_1000302_pt1 | contig 14466 bp, 8 predicted proteins | sample Knorr_S23_td_O2m_FD_185609 | JGI IMG/M metagenome (GOLD analysis project Ga0207965, IMG submission 185609) | Marine microbial communities from Southern Atlantic Ocean transect - Knorr_S23_td_O2min_ad_571m_LV (SPAdes) (version 2) | ecosystem: Environmental > Aquatic > Marine > Oceanic | place...
CTGAGATTAGAGCGATTCCCAGGAGGGCCCCGAGCAGGCTCCCGACGAATATCATCAGCGCCCCGGCCACTCTGGTGGCTGAGTCGACAGAGAGATCGTGCAACCACAGTTCCATGGCGCTGTAATCATCGAACTCGTCACCGTTCGCCTCGCTCACTGCCCCTCACCCGCCTTTTGCTCATCCTCATGGGGCATCGGCGGCTGTTCAGTCTGCCGCTTAACTACCATCAAAATGAGAAACTGCATTATCGCGCTCAGGAGGCGCATCGAACTCAGGAAGATTACCAGAACCGCAATCAGCAGAACCGGCCATATCGACTTCAGGATGGTTTGCACTAGGGATTCTTGACTCTCATCCTCTTCAGGTGCCTGAGCGGAACCGAATGACACCAGATGCATGGATGTCCAGTTCTTGCCCGTGATTAGGAAGGCATCCTGCTCTGAGACGTATGCGATTCCGTTCAGGACATCGTTGTATCCGTCTGACTCGTTCTCGGCGAGCATCGAGGCGTCGATGGTCAGCCCGACCTCGCCAGTGCTCTTGTCGATGGCGATTATGGAGTCGCTTCCCCAGACGTTGGCGTACACAGTCTGGCCGACGCACTCGAGCTCGTTGAGCAGACTTACTTCGTTGCCCTGGTCGGTCACTTGCAGGGTCGAAACCAGTGTGAAGTCGGCCGGGTTCCTGAAGGCCAGTTCGGAAGTCCCGTTGGACATCACCAGATTAGTTCCGTCATAGCACAGACCCCAGCCTTCTCCCGAGTAGGTATGATTGGCGACCACGGTCATCGATTCGATGTCGAAGACCAGTGCTACGCCCTCCTTCCAAGTCAGCATCACGATGCTGTCGCCGACGACCGTGATGCCTTCTGCGAACAGTGACTCGTCGAGCTCGGTTTGTCGCATCACCTGGCCGCTTGAGGGGTCGATCTCCCTAAGACTGGAATGACCGTACAGGCCGGTGCTCTCGTAGAGCAATCCATCATGCATCTCAAGTCCTTGTGTGAATGCCTCTGAATCGTGCTGGTGCGAGGATATCAGGACTAATTCGGCGGCTTCCGATTGCGCTTGGGCAGTCGCGGGAAGGCTGCACACGAGAACGATGAGCAGTAGCGCGACGGGGGGCGTTGGAGCTGTAGCGTGCCGATTCACGTACGAACGATGCTCCATCGATGTTAAAATAGGTCTTTGAGCGGATTGCGACTGAAAACAACACGGAGTGTTGAACGTGTCCCCCATCAATTCAGCAGCGTCCCGCAGAACATCCGTCATGCTTGTCCTGACGATGCTGCTCGCCAGTCTGTCTCCGGTGGCTCTCGCAGAACCGGAATCCGTTGAATCGGTGACTGAGATCATGTCGGGCGACCTCTCGGAGTTCGACCCCTCTATTGAGGGCAAGCGGTACCTGTTCACAGATGAGTCCGAACCGGTGTTCTCGGCTACCGGTCACCTGAAGATGGAATGGAGGGAAGCGGGTTATCCGGGGTTGGTACTCCCATTCTCTCCCGGCTACCTAAACTCGAGATCCACGGCCCGCTCCTGTGAGGATGCCTGGAGCCAGGGTGACGAAGGCAACATCTCCACGGCTAGCGGAACCGTTTCGGTCACTGTGCAGAAGATATCTGCCAATTCTGCTATTCTGGTTGAGGACGGTCAGGTTATTTCCTCGACCACACTCAATGACATTGCCTCAACTTGGGAATCGACGATTTACCCAACGGTCACCACCTACTTCGGCAGTCCGCCCGATATCGACAACAACTGCCAGATCGAGATTGTCCTGATTGCCATCGACGGCCACGGCGGAACCGGTGGCTACTTCTCTCCCGGCATCTCGTCAGTCAGGGAGTCAGTGTTCGTCGATGTTGATGACATGAGTTGGAGGAATACCATCCTAGCTCACGAGTTCGAGCATCTGCTGCATAACTCCAGAGACCCGTACGAGTACCTGTGGATTGACGAGGGTGCAGCAGACATGGCGGCCTACCTGTCCTTCGGCGTCACCAGTACGTTGACAGGGCACGCCAACGAATGGTCGCAGGACAGTAGCCTCAGCGTGAGATGGTGGAACGGCAGGATAGCCGACTACGGAGCCGGTTTCATGTTCCTGATGTACCTAGCCGACAAACTTGGTGGTGGAGCCGCAATCCAGAGGCTTGTCGCCGATACAGCTACCGGAGGTGCGGCTATCGAGAACTTGGCTCAGAACCCAGAGACCGGTGCCACTGCGATTGGGACTACGATGAGCGAGATCTTTGCCAACTTCAGTGCGGCGGTGTCCCTTGACAGCGCCCAAGGGGCCTTCGGGTTCTCTAATCTCGACCTCACCTCAGGGTGCATCGCCGCCTACATCTGCAAGGCACAGATGAGCGGTTACAACGACCAGTGGGTCAACGACTGGAACAGTTCCAGTCAGGACATAGAGGGGTGGGGCATGAGGGCGTACAAGTTCGCCCAAGGCTCCGGTGCTCCGCTCAATATGATGGTGCAACCGACCCAGTTCGGTTTCGAAGGCGCCATCATGGCTCGCGACGCAGTCACAGGGACCTGGTCGATGAGCAACCTGCGCATCGACTCCGGGACCGGTTCCGGGACCGGGCTGGTTCACGGCTTCGGCAACACCACCGATGAGGTCTGGCTGCTCACCTGGTATGAGTCCATGGTCACCGATTGCGACTACAACTACGCGACCTGTGGCATCACCACAGGATCGTATCCGACGGCCTCGCTCACCGTGTACGCCGGGCTGATTACTGATCCTGCGGATGTCTCGATAGACACCCTCACTACCTTCGACAGGGATGAGGACGGCTTGGACGACAGTGTGCAGATTGACCTGGAAGTGGAGTCCAACGCGTTCTTCGAGATCCTCGAGGTGACTGTCGAGGCCTACGTCAACAACAGCGTGTCCGACTCAGTGGTGTTCGACATCACCGCAGGCAACAGCGTACCATCTCCGAGGAGTGTTTGGTTCACACCTCCCTCGTCGGGAGACTGGACCTTTGGCATCCGCATCCGCGATGTCACCGGCGAGATTGTGGATCAAGCGTTCTCGCTGCCCATGGCTCTAGCCAATATGGAGCCTGTAGCATCTGGTTCGATGTCCACCTCAGTCACTCAGCCTTGGCTGCCCGTGACCATGTTCGGCTCGGGGTACGACTCCTGGGGCTTCGGGCAATTGAATGGGACATTCAGCCACAACGACACCCCCGTGGGGTACATCTGGGACCTCGGGGACAATAACTCGTCCGGACTGAAGAACCCCGTCCATTCGTACCTCAATGCAGGAGACTACCAGATTGTGCTCTTGGTGCAGGACCAGGGCGGGCACTACTCGGAGTCGCAGTCCTGGAACATCTCGGTGAGCGACATCTCCGAACCCGTTCCCGAGATCTCGGTAGACGGGGTCGTCATCACCGACGAACTGGTGCTGCTCACCGATCAGAGGGTGCAGTTCTCCGCCAGAGGGACCTCCGACAACGTACCCCTCGAAGAACTGGTCTTCACTTGGGACTGGGGCGACGGGCAGACCGAGGGAGGGAGGGGAGCGGCCGAGGCCGGACACTCATGGGTCGACGGCAGTGCTGACGGAATCATCTACACCCTTATTCTGATAGTCGACGACGGCATCTACGTCGTCGAGCACTCCCTCTACATCAAGGTCCTGAACAGGCTGCCAAAGCAGGTCTTTGACGAACCGCTGCAGACCTACACCCTGACTCCGCTGACCATGCCGACAGTCTTCGAGGACTCAGACGGGATGATTGTCGAGTACAACTGGTTCTTCGAGGGAGGGGTCAATCTGGACGGCTCGGGGATGACCCTGACTTCCGACTTCTCCTCGACCGAGTCAATCCTACAGAACCCCAGCGTCGGATGGTTCGAGCCGGGAATGAAGAACGTCACCCTCGAAGTGACTGATGATGATGGCAACACCTCCGTGGCCGTGCTCCAGGTACAGGTGCTGAACCAGAGGCCAGTCGCTGTGTTCGCAAGACCGCAGGATGGGAGCGTTGACACGGCCTACACATTCGTCAGCGAGTCGTTCGACCCCGACGGGGACACGGCCCTGCTGCAGACCATGTGGGAGATCTCAGACCTCGATGAGCTGGTGTACAACGTCTCCTCGGTGAGTCATACCTTCCTCAGGCCTGGACTGTTCACCATCAGCCTCACCGTGATTGATGACAGGGGACTCTCCTCGGCCACCAAGTCATACTCGATTAGAATCGCCAATCCGCTGCCGGTCCCGGAACTCGAATTCAGCTGCCCGAGTGTGAACGGGACAGTGATGAGCGAGATTCCGCAGACCGAAGACGGCGTCGTCTGGCAGGTCCCCTTTACCGCCGTCGGAGACGCGTTCGTGGCGCCGGGGGACCCAATCAAGTTCGACGGCTCGGGCAGCTACGACGCCGACCCGCTGTTCGTGGGCCGGACATCGACTGATTCTGAGTCGCCAGAGTGGAACGGCATAGTCTCGTGGATCTGGGACTTCGGCGATGCCAGCTCTCCAGACAGCGGACCAGTGGTATGGCACGCCTACGAGATTCCTGGCACCTACGTCGTGACCCTGACGGTGGTCGACGGATTCGAGGGCGGCGAGACGAACACGACCACTCTGACCGTGCACGTCTCGAGGGCCCCGGTGATACTCACCGATGACCCCATATCTGCCGACTACGTTTCGTTGGGGGACATCGTGCTGCTGAACTCCAGCGCTGTCGATGCGGACCTCATCGACGGTATCGAGGCTTGGATGGATCTCGACCAGTTCGACGACAGCGATGGGGACGGCAATCCGGCCAACGACCGCGACCGGCCACTGACAGGTCCACTGACCGTTAGATGGGACCTCAACGCGCTGCAGGACACCGACCTCGACGGCGACACGCGGAACGACTGGTTGTGGGGCAATCAGACTTGGAGTCAGCCTGGCGAGATCAGGGTCCTGATGCAGGTGTGCGACGGCGTGGGAGTCTGCTCGTCTGAGGAGTACGTTATCACCGTCCTCTCGGTGCAAGAGGACGACGCGCCAAAGTCGCTAGCCGACCTGACATGGGGCGACCTCGTTCCCAACAAAGAGAGTGCGGGACTGCTTGCTCTGGTAGCGGCCGTCCTCCTCCTCGGGTGGTTGATTATGCGGCAGAAGGACGAGGACGAGTTGGACGCCGAGGAGATGCTAGAGATCTATGACGTCACCGAAGTGGAAGTCGAAGGGGGCCTGCCTGGCATGGACCAGCACAAACCACCTCCGCAGCCGAAGTACCTGACTGTCCAAGAACGAAGAAACAAGGAGTCAGGATATATCCGGCCTATCCGGACGAGGAGGCGCTGAGCGTGGAGAACGGTCCTGAGAAGCTCACTGCGACCGTGCTCAACCTCTGTCTGCTCCTACCCACAGTCGCCGTGTTCGCTGCCGTCATCGCGGCTCCAATCGCAGCTGCAGAGGCGACGTGTGATGTCCCGGCAGGCAACTCCCCGGAGATAGGCCAGTACTTCGAAGAGCACTCGGTGGAAGATGGAGGGTTCTGGGGGGAAAAGGGAGAATTGAAGTCTCTGGATCGCGACTTCAGCACCGATATGACGGTCTACAATGACAGTGCTAATGCCATCAGGATTGAGTTGGTGCCCGGCTACCAGTACACCTTCTGCCTCGAACTGAACCCCGATTCGCAGTCAGCGCCGACCATGGGGGCGATCGGTGATGTATACCTGATGACTGAAACGAACTGGGATCGCTATTCGAGTAGTTACAACAACAGAGAGTGGGAGGACATCGAGCAAGTCGTCAATGGGATGCCCGTGGAATGGAGAGACATGTTCATGTGGCTGCCGTTCAGGGACGTCCACGCCTACGAGAGCGTCTCCAGTCAGGTGTTCTCCGTGGCCATCGACTCGGCAGGGTCGGCTTGGTCCTCCGTCCCCTGGTTCGAATCTGGCGACCCCCAGTACTATCTCGTCGTGGACGGATGGGACAACGGGAGAGGCTCGGACAGAATGGCCGCAGGGGGCAGCATGAATGTCGAGATACTGGTCGATGTGGAGGAGAGGACTACGTTGCCCAACTTCATCGCCTACATCCTGATAGCTGCGCTTCCCATAGCTTGCATCATCGGCCCCCTGATCATCCACAGCAGGTACATGTCGACTGGGTTGGGTGAGGAGGAGGATCTGAGGCAGGTCCCTTACCTAGAGAGCGAGAGTGACGAGCGAGAGCAGGACGGTTAGTTAGCTTCGTACTCCAACAGCTGCCACGCAGTCTGCAGGTCAGAGGCGTTGATTCTGCCCTGCCTCGAGAGGTGCAGGCCCTTGTCCATGGTGGTGTACACCAAGGTCTGCTCAAGCAGCGGGGCGTGGATTCTAGTCCAGTCCCCTCCCCATCCTGAGCCCATGATTGCGTAACTGGCTTCCGATCCCCTGAGGCCCCACGCTGCCTCGAACAGACGTAGACCGTCGTGACGACCTGATGACCGGTAGCAGATCTTGATGATGTCTCCGGCATCGGAGCTGTCCTCGACATCCTGGATAATCTCCGATGCAGAGGGAGGACTCTCAGAGGAGTGGTAGGAGGCCACGACCTTAGTCGTCCCCGAAGCATCATCCATCAGGGACTTGCGCTTCTTAGACTCGATGTCGACTTCGATGTCGATCCAACTGACGCCGCTCTTGATTGCCGCACTCAGTGTCTCGATACGTTGCTCCTCTTCTCCCGGATAATGCCCCTGCTGGCGTTCTGGGCGGCAGGTAAGGACTACCGGTAGGTCGATGCCCTGCTTAAGTGACTCAAGCGCCCCCTGCACGTCAACCGAGTCGAGCGGTTGCGGGATGAACTCGGGCTCGACATACTTGGGGTGCCGGCTCTCGCCCTCCGCTTCCCCTCCAGCTGGTTCCTCCTCTGGCATCTGCTCGACGACCCAGAGCTTGTCCAGTCGCACCTCGACCATGTCCGCCCCAGCGGCGGTCGCCATAGCCGCGTCCTTCAGCATCTCATCGACGGTGCACCCACTCAGTGTCACACAGATGAGGGGTCGAGGCATTCGGCCGCTCCACCTTGGCGGTCTGTATAACCGTGTCGTGCGATTATCACAGGCCTGTAGGCCTGCTACGAAAATAATAGCTTCATTTTCAGTGATTTTAGGGGCCTCTCCTAGGAGAGTTGATAACTCACGACTCGCACCAAATTACAGATACGCTGAGGGTTCCCTAAGGGAACCCTCAAGAGAAAGGAGAGAAAATGGCCGAGAAGTACGACGCGAAGGCGATTCAGGTCCTTGAGGGACTGGAGGCGGTCAGGAAGCGCCCGGGGATGTATCTAGGTGACCCTCACGACGGCTCCGCCCTGCACCACTGCATCTGGGAAGTCGTCGATAACGCCGTCGACGAGCACCTCGCTGGGTACAATACCACAGTCGAGGTGAATCTGGAGAAGGATGGCTCTGTCACGGTCATCGACCATGGGAGGGGGATTCCTGTGGGCAGGCACCCGGAGGAGAAGATCAGTGCCGCCGAGGTCATCATGACCAAGCTCCACGCGGGTGGTAAGTTCGACAACGAGGCGTACAAAGTAGCTGGTGGGCTACACGGCGTCGGAGTGAGTGCTGTCAACGCCGTCTCGGAACGGCTGACGATGACTATCTACCGAGAAGGCAAGGTGTGGAGTCAAGAGTACGTCAGAGGCAAGCGCAAGGCCGCCCTGAAGGCGACCGGTAAATCCGACACCACTGGTACGACCATCAACTTCAAGCCCGATATGACCATCTTCAGTGACGTCATAGAGTTCGATTTCGAGCAGATCAACACCAGAATGCGCAGGACTGCTTTCCTGAACGCCGGGCTGCAAATCTGGATGCGCGATTTCCGAGGCGAAGATGCTGTTGAGGTTGAGCACAGGTACGACGGTGGTCTGAAGGAATACGTCATGGCGATGAACGAGAAGAAGGAGGTCGTCCACGACGAGGTCCTACACATCCTCGGTTCCAAGCAGGGCGACAAGGGCGAAGTACATGTCGAGGTTGCCATGCAGTGGACCGATGCCTACTCCGAGATTATCCACTGCTTCACGAACATCATCCACAACACCGACGGAGGAACTCACCTGTCCGGACTGAAGGGGTCCCTGACGAGGACGATTAACTCCTACGCCCAATCTAGAAAACTCCTGAAGAACGTCGGCAGCCTGTCAGGCGACGATGTCCGAGAGGGGTTGTCGGCAGTCATTTCGATTAAACACCCTGACCCCTCCTTCAACGCTCAGACCAAGTCCAAACTGGTGACCAGCGAGGTCACCGGCATCGTCGAACAGATAGTCAACGAAAAGCTCGGCGAGTACTTCGAAGAAAATCCCTCTATGGCCCGCATCATAGTTGACAAGTCGGTCCTCGCGAGCAAGGCGAGAGACGCTGCGCGCAAAGCCCGTGACTTGACTCGCAGGAAGGGCGTGCTCGAAGGCGGTGGCTTGCCCGGCCAACTGGCCGACTGCCAGTCCAAGGATCCCACCGAGTGCGAGATCTACATCGTCGAGGGTGAGAGCGCAGGCGGCTCGGCCAAGACCGCCAGAGACCGTCGCACTCAAGCAGTGCTACCACTGCGCGGCAAGATTCTCAACGTCGAGAGGCAGCAGCGCAATTTGACCAAGGTCTTCTCGAACGAGCAGATCCAGCGCATGATTCGTGCTTTCGGGGCCGGGGTCGGCAACGAGGAAGAGGACGAGGGCGCCTTCGACCCCGAGAAACTGCGCTACGGGAAGCTCATCATCATGACCGACGCCGACATCGATGGTGCCCACATCCGCGCCCTGATACTAACTTTCATGTGGCGCTTCATGCGACGGGCTATCTCCAACGGCAATGTGTACATCGCAGCACCGCCTCTGTTCTCAGTATCAAGAGGTAAACACACCGAGTGGGTGCACAGTGAGAAGGACCGAGATGCCGCAGTGAAGCGTCTGCACAAGGAAGCCCCGACGGCCAAGATAGACGTACAGCGATACAAGGGGTTGGGGGAGATGAATCCGGAGCAACTCTGGGAGACCACGATGGATCCCGAGGCTCGCACCATGATGAAAGTCGAGATCAAGGACGCTGAGGAGGCTGATGCCCTATTCACCATCCTGATGGGCGAAGACGTGCCGGACCGCAGGGCGTTCATCGAAAACAACGCCACCAAGGTCACGGCGTTGGATGTGTGAGGAATCAAGATGGTCGAGGATCTGCTTAGAAGGGACATCTCCGAGGAGATGAAAGAGAGTTACATCAACTACGCTATGAGCGTCATCATCGGACGCGCTCTGCCTGATGTTAGGGACGGACTGAAGCCGGTCCATCGCCGAATCCTCTGGGGAATGCACCAGGCAGGCCACACCCACGAGAAGGGCTACAGCAAGTCCGCTCGCTCGGTCGGCGAGGTGATGGGGAAGTTCCACCCGCACGGCGATCAAGCGCTGTACGACACCATGGTCAGAATGGCCCAGGATTTCTCCTTGAGGTATCCATTGATTGACGGCCAGGGAAACTTCGGTTCGATTGACGGCGACCCTCCTGCTGCGATGCGGTACACTGAGAGTCGCCTCGACAGGCTGTCTCAGCACATGCTAGACGACATCAACAAGAACACCATTGACATGGAGCCTAATTTTGACGACACGGAGACCGAGCCGAGCGTGCTGCCGGCTCGCCTGCCCAACCTGCTGCTGAACGGCAGCGACGGCATCGCGGTCGGGATGGCCACCAAGATACCCCCTCACAACCTCAACGAGGTCGCCGCGGCAATCAAGTTCCACGTGGAGAAGGTCATCGATCAGAACCGCAAAATAGGCCTCGACAATCCACCCAAGATCGACGCGCTGGAGTACATGGATTTCCTCAAGGGGCCAGACTTCCCTACTGGTGCCACTATCTACGGGATCGATGGTATCGTCGACATGTACAGAACCGGTAACGGTCGCTTCCATATCCGCTCGGACGTCGAAGTTCAAGATGATTCATCGGGTAAGAAACTGATAGTCCACTCCATCCCCTATCAGGTGAAGAAGGCCGGGATGCTGCAAGGCATAGCCGAGCTCGTCCAGAAGGAGGTCGTCAAGGGCATCAGGGACATCAGGGACGAATCCAGCAAGGAAGGAATCAGAGTGGTCATCGATATTAAGCAGAATGCCGATCCTCACGCCGTGCTGAATCAGCTCTACCAATCCAGCAGGCTACAGGAGTCTTACTCAGCGAACATGATGGGCATACTGAAGGGTGAACCGGTCCAACTTGACCTGTGCACCATCCTGCACACACATGTCCGACATAGGGAGTCAATCGTCGAGCGGCGCGCCCAATTCGACCTTGAGAAGGCGGAGGCCCGTGCACACATCCTCAAGGGACTGATGAAGGCTCAGAAGAGGATGACTGATATCATCGAGGTCAGCAGGAACTCGAACTCGCGCGAGCAGTTTGAGCAGTACCTGAGGGGCGACGAGAAGTACCCCAAAATCAAGCGCTTTGACTTCTCCGAGAAGCAGGCCAAGGCAATAGCCGAGCGACGTCTTTACCAACTCACCAAGATTAACGTGCAGGAGGTCTCCGACGAGTTAGAGAGACTGAAGCAGTCGATCAAGGACTTCAAGGGCATCCTCGATAGTCGCATCCGGCGCCTAGAGATCATCATAGCCGAACTCGACGAGGTCGTCGAGAGGCATGGTGACGAGCGACGTTCCAGCATCGACCCGATGCCGCTGTCGATGGATCGTGAAGACCTCGTCGCCGAGGAGGCCATCGTCATCTCGCTGACTCAGGACAACTACATCCGCCAACTCCCTGTAGAGTCATTCCGGCTTCAGAACAGAGGTGGGAAGGGACTCAAGGGAGTGGCTACTAAGGAGGAAGATGCTCCCTCCAAGATAGTCACCTGCTTCTCCAAGGACAGGTTGCTGATCTTCACTGATATGGGCCGTGTCTACGGCCTCAGAGCATGGGAGACGCCGTCTGCCAGCCGCTACGGCAGGGGCTCTCACATACGCAACCTGCTCAGTGGCATCCGCGACGAGGAGAAGGTAATCTCGATACTCCCCCTCAGTAGGGACCTCATCGAGAATCCGAAGGGAAATTACCTGATGTTCGCCACCACGAACGGTCGCATCAAGAAGAGTCGCCTCTCTGAATACGTCAAAATCAACCGCAACGGGAAGTACGCCCTGCGATTCGCCGAGGGCGAGGGTGACTCGCTGGTCACCGTCAGACCAGCCACCGAAGCCGATCACGTAGTACTGGTATCGTCGCAGGGCAACGCCTGCAGGTTCATGCCGGCCGAAGAGAAGTCCAGAGTGGACCCGGGCTCTGGCCAGACAGTGACCACCCATATCGTCAGGGTTCAGGGCCGGGTCAGTCAGGGAGTCTCTGGGATGAAGCTGCGTAAAGGCGACAGGGTGATTGGGATGATCGTGACCGACGACTTCGACACCAGCGTGTTGACCATCTCGAGGTACGGCATGGCCAAGCGCAGCCGCCTAGGCTCGGGCGAGATGGTGGCCGTGATGGACGAGGGCGGCACCAAGGCCCTCGACGAGGACGGTGATGTCATCATGGAGAGGGACGGCTACAGGCGCACCAACAGGGGCACCAAAGGAGTGCGTACGATGTCACTGCGCGACGACGACCGCATCGTCAGCGTGCGCCAGATTCCAGACCTAGACGACCAACTGTTCATGCTCACCGCGACCGGGATGATGATCAGGATGGTGTCCGGTCAGACCAAGGGGACCCTAGGCAAGGTGACCAAGGGCACTCGGATAATGGAATTGCGCAACACCGACCGGACGGGCTACGCCGACGAGATCATCTTCGTCGCCAGGCTGCCCGCCGACCTCGTGGACTCGTCGGATGCTGACGAGCCATCGCTTGAAGAGGAGTGAAACCGCTCGGCTTAAGCGAACGACGCAGGTGGCCAGAGCGCTGCGGCAGTCGCATAGCCTGGCCATTGCGCTGGATTGCTAATCCAGTGGTATTTTACCACGGGAGTTCGAATCTCCCCTGCCGCGCCACCCGCCTAAGGACAGTTTCATGCGGTCAGCCATAGCACGACAAGCGTGGACGGGGGAGGGTACGCCGAACTCGCCGCGCTCGCCCTGCTCGCCTTCCTAGTACTCAGGCACCTGAGCCTGAAGCCGTCGAACGAACGTGACTGGGTGGCCGAGAACCGCAGGATGGCGTTCGCCGAGTTCGACGGAGATGAAGTCACTCTGCGCAATGTCAGGGACTTCGACTGGAGGTCGACGAGGGACTTCGACGAGCGCTGGACAGACTGGACGTTCCGCCCAAGCGAAGTGACTGGAATCTGGCTAGTGCTGGAGTATTTCGACCCGAAGCGCAAGTCGATTGCCCATACGCTGATGAGTTTCGAGTTCGAAGATGGCAGGAGACTTGCCTGCTCAATCGAGGTCAGGAGGGAGGTCGGTGAGACATATCACCCAATCAAAGGCATGTTCAGGCAGTACGAACTGCTCTACGTCTGGACTACCGAGGGCGATTCGATAGGGGTTCGAGCGAGATGCCGGAGGAAATCCAAAACCCATCTGTTCGAGGGTGTGGTACTAGGCGAGGACAGCCACAGGAAGCTGCTCGAGTCGTTCCTGCGTAGGACCAACGCCCTGCATGAGAAGCCCGAGTGGTACCACAGCATCACCAACACATGCACCACCAACATCGTCAGACACGTCAACGAGGTTTACCCCGGCAGAGTACCTAGGGCGGTGGCTGTGCTCCTCCCTGGACTCAGTCCCAAGTTGTTGAAGCGCAACAACCTAATCAGGCTCGACGGTTCGCTGGAGCAGACCCTAGAGTCGAGCCTGATAGACCAGCGGTCCGCAGAGTGGGACGGCGAGAGCGACTACGGCGACTGGATAAGAGAATAGTGGGTATGAGAGGTTTCAACACAACGGCGCCCTTGGCATTGTTGTGCTGAGCATCGAGCCTATGGAACTCAAGGGGACCATAGAGTGGTCGCTGCCGCCCTCGAAGAGTCACATGATCCGCTGGCTGGCTCTCGCAGCGCAGGCCGAGGGAGAGACATCTCTCAACTTCACTGGCAGCGTCGGGGAGGACATCCTGTCGATGGCAGGCTGCCTGCGGGACATGGGAGTGCCTATCGAGCAGGGCGCATCCAAATGGGTCGTCAGCGGAGTCGGGTCACACGGCTTACGCGCGCCCAAGGTGGTGCTCGACTGCGGCAACTCGGGCACGGCAGCTCGCTGCATGATGGCGATAGCAGCAGGCTTGAGCCAGCCTGTCTCCCTCGACGGGGACCAGTCACTGAGGCGGAGAGACATGTCGGCTCTGGTCGAAGCGCTGAGGGAGCTCGGCTGCGAGGTCACTTCGGACACACTTCCCCTTACCGTCACCGGGCCAATCGTTCCCGGCCCGGCACACCTCGATGTCGGCACTTCCAGCCAGCCCCTGTCTGCACTCCTGCTGGCTTCACCGAGCTACTCGGGAGCCATCCACCTCGGGACCCCTTCGCACTCAGTGAGCAGGGGTTACTCGATGCTCTCATACGAACTCGCTGGGCTGTGTGGCTCCTCAAACAAGGTGGGCTCGGACAGCGCGGTCATCGAGCCGTGGCGGCCCGTCACGCCCGGAGCAGTGGAGATTCCTGATGAGCTGAGTCTGCTCCCTCTCGCTATGCTGCTCGCAGAGTTGCATGGGGTCGAGGTCGCTGTCACGGGCGATGGCTTGGAGCTGTCTAGTGCACTGATGGGACTGGCCGAACAGACCGAGGAGCTGGACCTGCGCGATGAGAGTGACCTCATCGCCCCGGCTGCAGCCCTGATGGCTCTGGGCGGTGGTGGCACGATCACGGGAGCGGCTCACGCTAGGGGAAAGGAATCAGACAGAATCGGCAGCACTGTTGGCCTTCTCGGCTGCTTCGGGATTGAGGCTAACGAGACCGAAGACGGAATCGAGGTTGCGGGTGGCCAGTCCCCAGTCAGGCCAACGCTGCCGGTCGACTCGCATGGTGATCACCGCGTAGCGATGACTGCGATGGTTTTGGCCAGCAAGTGTGGTGGAAGCGTGGCCGGCGCCGAGGTATGTGCTGTGAGCGATCCCGACTTCATCGAGAAGCTGATGATATTGGGGGACTAGGATGTCGAGGTTCGAGGGAAATTTGGGCACGCACCTGCTGCTCCTCTTGGTGGCTGTGATATGGGGGTCAACTTGGGCTGTAGGCAGATTCCTCAGCTACGGGCTGGATGAATCAACTAGGGCCAATCTTGGGCCGGCCACCGCCGCTTGGCTGAGGTATACAGTAGCCGTAATCGCCTTCGTGGCCTGGTGCTGGGCATACAGGAACCGCAATGGTCCGAGGCTGCTCCCTCACGACTCGCAATCGTGGCGCTACACCATCTGGCTCGGACTGCTCGGAACGATGGCATACCAACTTCTCTTCATGCATGGAATGAAGTGGACTGCGGCTGGCGACGCTTCCCTA
>Ga0207965_1000306_pt1 | contig 14406 bp, 8 predicted proteins | sample Knorr_S23_td_O2m_FD_185609 | JGI IMG/M metagenome (GOLD analysis project Ga0207965, IMG submission 185609) | Marine microbial communities from Southern Atlantic Ocean transect - Knorr_S23_td_O2min_ad_571m_LV (SPAdes) (version 2) | ecosystem: Environmental > Aquatic > Marine > Oceanic | place...
CCAGGATGATGCCGACCGTCGAGCAGCGCTCCGCTCGCAGGGGTTTGGAACGGCGCTGGTCGTGCCCAAGCAGGGTATCTTTCGAGGTACAGCTTCGGTTGTGAACCTAGGAGACACCGGAGTCCGAGACCGTGTGCTCCGCCCCGACCTGGCTCAGGCTATGGGCTTCCAGCGCTCTTTCCAGTTGGGTGGGGCCTACCCCAACTCAGCCATGGGGACCATCGCACTTATGAAGCAGACGTTTATGGATGCCGACTGGTACATGAGGGCGTGGGGTGCGTACGAGGCCAGTGGTCGTGCATTCCTGCCACCCGAGACCAGCGAAGCTTTGGCAGCCCTCGAGGATGCAGTACAGGGAGATCAGCCGATCGTTTTCGAGACCGGCAGTGAGGAGGAGTACCTACGGGCTCATAAGCTTGCTGCGGAGTACGGCGTGGACGCCTGGTACCGGGGGAGCGGTCAGGAATACCGCATTCTCGATGTGCTGCGGGGACGCACCGATCCGCTCATCATACCCCTGAGTTTCCCTGATGCGCCCAATGTTAATGACCCGGAGTCAGCGTTGAACGCCAGTTTGGCCGACCTGCGCGATTGGTATCTAGCACCCACAAGTCCTGCCCAACTGGCTGGGGCGGGCGTCCGCTTCGCCATCACCTCCGATGGGCTTTCGTCGCTGAACGAATTCCTACCCAACCTTAGGATCGCTGTGGCACGGGGGCTCTCTACTACTGACGCCCTGGCAGCGCTCACCACCACCCCGGCATTATGGCTGGGACTCGAGAACACCCACGGCACCATTCAGGAGGGCAAGGTCGCCAACCTTGTCGTGAGTGAAGGCGACCTCTTCACCGAAGAGGCCACCGTCAGAGACGTCTGGGTGCACGGGCAAGTCTACGGGGTCACTCGCTCGCCCCAGATCGATCCGCGAGGGACGTGGCGCATCGCATCTGACGACGAGTGGGGCTTCGAAGCAGCGCTTCGTCTTGAGGGCCCATTGAACAGCTTGCGCGGGTCCATTGATATCGCAGGTCCCGATGGTGCCACTATAAATCTGGCCTCGGCAGAGGTCGTGGCCGAGACCGGCCGCATCGAGGTGCGCTTTGACGGGGAGGACCTGGGATATGAGGGAGTTGCCCTCCTAGCAGGTTCGGTACGGGGAGAGGAGTTCTACGGATGGACTTCCCTACCCAACGGGTCAAACCCGTCTTTCCGCGGATCCCGCACAGAGGCGTACGAGGGAGCTGCACGCGGCACGGTGGCTATGAATGTTCCCGAGATCGACCTGCCGTTTATCCGACCCATGATGGAGTTCGGGCGGAGCTCTATCCCCGAGCAGCCTGCTGCCGTGGTGGTGCGCAATGCCACCGTGTGGAGCCAGGGTCCGCTGGGACAGATGGAGAACGCTGATCTCTTGATACAGGCGGGGAAGGTGGTGGCGGTAGGTCCTGATCTCGACGCCCCCCGGGGTGCGATGGAGATCGATGCCACTGATAAGCATGTGACTCCTGGGCTCATCGACCCCCATATCCATGCCGGGGTCAGTGCGGTCAACGAAAGCGGTTTCGCCATTGTTCCCGAGGTGCGGATGGGCGACGTGGTGACGCACAACAACATCTGGATGTACCGTCAACTCGCCGGCGGGCTGACAACCGCTCATATCAAGCATGGCTCGGCGAACCCGATCGGAGGGGAAAACGTCTTTGTGAAGCTCCGTTGGGGCTCTCTGCCCGAGGACCTCAAACTGGAGGGCGCGCCCCGGACGGTAAAGTTCGCGTTGGGGGAGAACCCTAAGCGGCGTCAGGGGCGTTATCCGGATACCCGAATGGGAACGCAGGAGATCATCCGTGACCACTTTCTCGCCGCCCGTGACTACGAGCGGGAGTGGCAGCGCTGGGAGGCCAGCGGTGAGGGGATCCCTCCCCGCCGCGACCTGCGCATGGAGGCAATCCTAGATATCCTAAACCAGGAGCTACTCATCTCGTCGCACGGTTACCGTGCTGACGAATTCTTGGCTCTGGTCCGTCTGGCCGAGGAGTTTGGCTTTCGGGTTCAAACCTTACAGCACGGGATCGAGGCCTACAAGATCGCCCCTGAACTGGCTGCTTCTGGTGTGGCCGCAGTCGTATGGAGTGACTGGGGCGGATTCAAGATGGAAGCGTACGACGCTTCCGTATACAACGCTCGTATCCTGATTGAGGCGGGTGTGGTGACGTCGCTCCACTCTGACAATAATGAGATCTCCAGCCGTATGAACTGGGAGGCGGGCAAGCTGCTGCGCACCGGTCTCACCCACGAGCAGGCGCTTTCGACAGTGACCAACCAGGCCGCAAAGGCCGTGGCCATCGACTTCCGCGTGGGCTCACTCGAAGCGGACAAGGACGCTGATTTCGTTATCTGGAGCGGCAACCCCCTATCTCAGTTCACCCGGGCTGAGCAGACCTGGGTAGATGGCCGACGTTACTTCTCTCTCGAAGAAGATGCTGCCATGCGGGAGCAGATTGATCGTGAGCGGACTCAGCTTATACAGGCCATCCTTTCTATCTCGGGGAACGGGAACATGCGCGACCTGCGAGGGAGTAACTGACTATGACTATGACCATGAAGAAGCGAGGAGTCATGATGGGCTATCTGTCCAGGACTGGTGGTGTGACTGCAGTGACCTTTGCTGTAGCAATGGCAGCTGTGGCTACCTCTCTGTTGTCACCAACCGTGGCGAAGGCGCAGGTGCGGATGACCGTCCCGCCTCAGTCCGAAGCGGTGGCATTAAGAGGGGCCACCATCCACACGGTCACAAACGGGGTGATTGAAAACGGTACCATCTTGTTCGAGAACGGAGTGATCAGGGCGATCGGCACTGACGTAGAGATTCCCACAGGGACTCGCGTGGTGGACGTTTCCGGCAAGCACATATACCCCGGCCTCATCGATGCCTACAGTACGGTGGGGATCAGTGAGATTGGCTCTGTGGACGTCTCAAGTGACGTCAACGAGCTAGGCGACTTCAACCCCAACGTGCGAGCTGAAGTGGCGGTCAACGCGGAGAGTCGCCATATCGGTACCACCCGCTCCGCCGGCGTGCTCGTGACCCTCACGACACCGGGGGGTGGACTCATCTCCGGCATGTCGTCGGCAATGAGCCTCGAGGGTTGGGATTGGGAGGAGATGTCTATTGAGTCGGCGGCGGCATTGAACGTGAACTGGCCCAACCCCAGAGGTGGTCGGGGTGGTCGGGGTGGTCGGGGCCGAGGCTTCGGACCCGGCCCGCAGGAGTCCCCCCCCACCTACGCTGAGCGAGTCCAGCAGCTCAAGGACTTCTTTGCTGAAGCGCGGGCATATCGTGATGCCACCACCGCGGGTGAAGAAGTGCGGACGGATTCGCGTTATACCGCAATGATTCCTGCCCTCAATGGGGACATCCCAGTAGTGGTGTCAGCGGACGGTGCCGCTCAGATCAACGATGCAATCACCTGGGCCCAGCAAGAGGGAGTGCGGCTCGTAATCCGTGGAGGGGGCGATGCTATTCACGTGGCCGACCGGTTGGTTGCTAACGATATCCCAGTGATCCTCACTTCGACCATGGCGGCACCAGGCCGGGATTACGAGGGGTACGACGGGGCCTACAGAATGCCGGCTCGCCTTCACGAAGCGGGAGTACGGTTCGCCATTTCAGGTGGCTCGGGAGCCCTCTACACGAACCGGTTGCCCTGGGAAGCAGGGGTTGCCGTCGCCTTTGGGCTTCCCGAAGAAGAAGCTCTGAAAGCAGTGACGATCAACGCTGCCGAGTTCATGGGGATCGGCGACAGGGTGGGTTCACTGGAGCCAGGAAAGCAGGCGACACTCCTTATCACCACCGGAACCCCATTGGATATGACCAGTGATATCGAGCAGTCCTACATCCAGGGCCGCGAGATCGACATGAACGACATCCAAAAGCATTTTTTCGACAAGTACATGGAGAAGGTAAGGCAAAACAGGCGGGTGGTGAGCTAGAGGGCTGAGGCGGCCCTTTCTCTTATTGTGCCTGCTTGAGTCCTGACGGGCTCCCAACCCTCATGGGTTGGGAGCCCGTGTGTGTTCAAGCATATAATTTAGTGGTAGTGAGATACCATCTTTGAGGTTTCAGGCCAAATTTACCCACAACCAACTACACAGAACTGAACTAGAGGTAGGGGTTTTCGCCCGATGAGTGATCGGTAATATCATGGACGCCTGTGAGCTCTGGGACAGCTTCTCGCAGCATGCGTTCCACCCCTTGTCGGAGAGTCGCAGCGGAAAGCGCACAACCCTGACAACCACCACTCATCTCGACGAAGATGTCTGTTTCCTCGACGTTCACCAGAGAGATCATTCCCCCATGTGCTGCGATTGCTGGGTTCACCTGAGCCTCAAGGACCTCACGAACTCGGTCCGCAATCTGACCCTGTGGTGGATCTTGAGATTTCTTGGGTTCATCTGGCCCTATGGTGTGCACTTCAAACCCGCTCTCGTTAATCCTCTCCACGTAGTCGACTGTCGCACCCTCAAGTTGGCTTACTAGATATTCCTTGACCAAAATTGAGAATCCACCCACGTCTTCCTGTTGATCGTCCGACTCACGCTCATCAGCTCCGACCAAGGTGAGGTCGAAATGGGGCTTCAAGCCACTGTCGACCTGTCTCATGGTGATCCGTAAGGCTTCTAGTTCGCCCTCACTCTCCTCAAGTAATGAGAGAACAACCTCTCGAGCGCGGTCTGTAAAAGTGATCATGACTTGATCTTAACTGTTGTAATTAATACCCGGTAGCTCATACCCCGAGTTGTTCTCCCGGTTCGCTACAGATATGACGTTGATCGGGCTAGGCGCCTCCGGTACCTTCTCCAGCCTATCTGCTCCTGTCAGAAGGCCTTGAAAATAAAGGGATTTATGGTGACTGCGGACCTGATGGAGAAGCTTGTATCGCTCGCCAAGCGGCGAGGGTATGTCTTCCAATCATCGGAGATCTACGGGGGGACTGGCTCTGTATGGGACTATGGGTCTCTAGGAGTTGAACTCAAGCGCAACATCAAGGAGTTGTGGTGGTCCTCGATGGTACATCAGCGTGAAGACATCGAGGGGGTGGATGCGTCCATCCTAATGCATCCTCGTGTCTGGGAGGCTTCCGGTCACGTAGAAAGCTTCACCGACCCCCTAGTAGAGTGCACTAACTGTCATCGTCGTTTTCGGATGGACTTGCCTAAGGTAAGGGATGGGCAGTGTCCAGTATGTGGCACAAAAGAGGCTTTTACTGAACCTCGGCTCTTCAACCTGATGTTTAAGACATTTATGGGACCCGTTGAAGATTCATCCGCCACTGTGTATTTGCGACCTGAGACGGCTCAGGGGATTTTTGTGAATTTCTTGAATATTCAGGGTACGACGAGACAGAGAGTCCCCTTCGGTATCGCGCAGATCGGGAAGGCATTTCGGAATGAGATTACGCCCGGAAACTTCATTTTTCGCACACGCGAGTTTGAACAGGCTGAAATGCAGTTTTTTGTGAAACCTGGAGATGACGAGCACGTTTTTGAGGAATGGAAAGACTTGCGTATGCAATGGCACCTCGGGCTCGGAATTCGGCCAGAGAAGTTGCGGTTTCATGAGCATGGGGCAGATGAGTTGGCACACTATTGTAAGAAAGCGTTTGATATCGAGTATGAATTCCCCTTTGGTTGGAAGGAATTCGAAGGCATCCACAACCGCACTGATTACGACCTCGCTCGCCACCAGGAGTACTCTGGAAAACGTCTTGAATACATCGACCCGGCTTCCAATGAACGCTATATCCCCTACGTAGTAGAGACATCAATGGGGGTAGACCGCACGCTGCTTGTTCTACTGGCGGATGCGTACCGGGAGGAAGAAGTCGAGGGTGAAAAAAGGGTTTTACTCGCATTAAAGCCAAAGTTAGCACCACTTAAAGCTGCGGTATTTCCTCTCGTGAAGAAGGACGGGATGCCAGAGATCGCGATGAAGCTAATGGGTGATCTGCGGTCGTCAGGAATACCATCATTCTATGATCAATCGGGTGCGATTGGTCGGCGATATCGTCGGCAGGATGAAATTGGAACGCCATGGTGTATCACAGTCGACGGACAAAGCACAGAGGATGGCACGGTGACGGTCCGGAATCGCGACAACCTTGAACAGGAACGAGTAGGGGGAGATCAGGTTGTAAACTGGATCACCGACCGGCTTTCTTGATTCTATAACTCGGACATCGATCCGAGGTTAAGTTCGCAGCTCGGACTAATGCGTATAAACCGTGAATAGCTTGAGTTGTATTTCTTGCGTGATCACGCGCCTTAGAATAAGCGCCGGTTAGACATATGAGGTGACAGTTAAGTACCCAGGGGGTCACCTCGACCCTATACTCACCTGCGGTCGAATGGCTTAGCCATGCGACCGTGCTTTGTTCTGCCAAGATCCGGAGATGTCCGTGGCGTCTAAATCCGAAGTCTTCAGTTCTCGTTGGGGTATGCTGCTTGCTATGCTCGGCATGGCTGTTGGCACCGGTAATATTTGGCGTTTTCCTCGGATTGCAGCGAGCAATGGTGGAGGATCTTTCCTTGTAGCCTGGGTGGTTTTTCTTCTCGCTTGGTCGGTGCCACTCCTCATACTTGAGTTTGGCATGGGGAAGGGGACACGCAGTGGTTCGATCGGGGCCTTCGTTAAGACACTCGGACCAAAGTTTGCTTGGATGGGCGCGTGGATTGCCTTTGTAGCTACGGCGATCATGTTCTACTACAGCGTGGTAATGGGGTGGACGATTCGCTTTTTCGTTGGAACCCTGACGGGTGAAGTTCCTGGGGCGACACCGAGTGCGTTTTGGGACTCTTTTCATTCCACGGGCGGGGCTCTCATTACCCATGTAGTTGCCATGTTAATGGGGCTCTTCGTCGTCTCAAGGGGAGTGAAGGGGATTGAAACTGCGGCAAAGTTTCTAATCCCTAGCCTCATCATTCTTGTCATGGTACTCGCAGTGCGGGCGGTCACGCTTCCAGGTGCTAGCGCAGGCCTTGAGTTTCTGTTCACGCCTGACTGGGCTGCATTAGCGAACTATGAGATCTGGATCCAGGCCCTTACCCAAAATGCTTGGGATACAGGAGCGGGTTGGGGCTTGGTACTCACATACGCTCTGTATATGAGAGCGGATGAGGATACTGCACTGAACGCATTCGTGATTGGCTTTGGAAATAACTCGATGTCTCTTCTGGCCGGCATCATGGTTTTATGTACGGTGTTCTCGGTTATGCCGGAAGCTGCTAGCGAAATCGTAGGAGCCACGAACGAGGGACTAACATTCATCTGGGTTCCTCAACTCTTCCAGCAAATCCCAGGTGGACGGGTACTCCAAGGGCTCTTCTTCCTGGCTCTTGTATTTGCGGCCTGGACCAGTTTGGTCGCGATGATTGAGCTTGCGAGCAGGATTCTTATAGATCTTGGAATGGCGCGGAGTCGGGCGATTATGGCTGTCGGTCTCGCGGGGATCCTCTTCGGAATCCCAAGCGCCCTGAACTTAGAGATCTTCCAGAACCAGGATTGGGTTTGGGGCGTGGGTCTGATGCTTTCTGGTTTCTTCTTCGCTTTCGCGGTACTCCGTTATGGGGTTACCAAGTGGCGAGAGAAATTCATCAACCAGGAAGGTTCAGACATCCATATCGGTGCCTGGTGGGACTGGGCTATGCGATTAGTTGCGGTTGAAGCGGTTGTTCTTGCCCTCTGGTGGTTGTGGGGAGCCCGTTCAGATGATGTCACGGCGACATGGACACTTTTTAGTTCCTATAATGTCGGCTCAGTGCTGATCCAGTTTGTGATCGTCGTGGTCATACTCCGATTAGCAAACAACTGGTTAGCGAGGACTGTCCAAGCCAGATGGCAAAGCCCTACCTCCGCTATGCTCAACTCAAGTGAGGAAGGGTCTTAAGCTGGTTTTCTAGGGAAGTACTGCATGCTATCTCTCCTTTAAGCCTTGTGGTTCGGGATACGATTGGGTGTCAGCTTCCGTGTAGCGCCCATCCCGTCTAGCTTCGCGCCCATGACGCTCCACGACTCCTACGCCCGATTTACTCCATACGAACTTGCGTTTCCCGACCAAGATCTTCTTGATGAATTAATTGTCGGAATTGAGGAGGAAGCGAAGAATCAAGATGCGGATCTCTCAGACCCGAACACTTTTTTCGCGATGGGACGCGTGGATGCCTTTGTAAGGGAGATTCAAGGGCCCACTGCGCTACCGGAGACCCTCTATCAATACGTCACGCTGGTCTTCCATGCTGTGCATTTCAATCAGGCTGGATATCCCATCTATCTGCTCAGTGAAAACGTGACCCGTGATCTGGTCAAGAATCATCGGGGCGGACAACCGATACCTCCGGAATCTTCAGGGTATATGCAACTTCCACAGCACCTCCTTTGGATGTCTGGTGCAGATTCAGGTACTCCTGAGTCGATCGATGGTGTTTTTTGGGTACTTTCAAATCGTGGAACCCTCCACTCGCTCTTGATTGCAGGTCTTCGACCCGATCGCCCGGGTTTTGTTATCGTGCCGATCCCTGAAGCGCCAGTATCGGAGGCTAGTAGTTGGGTCCAAGCGATCGTACGGAATGGAATGGATGACTTTTCGAGTCAGTTACCGGGTGGTGAGTTGGACCAACTTCATGCGTTAGAAACGTCAGGAGAGGTGCTTAAGCTTCTAGCTCGGTTCTTTGCATATGTGTCATCCGTGCCAGGTGCAGTTGAAATGGTGAGTCCTAATACCAGAGATCAAGCGGATCCTATTCCTTCTACTCTCCCTTTTTCCCGAGTTACTCAGAATGCCTAGAGAGTCCAAGAAGGCTCGTATTGCTCGGGCACGGGAGGTGTACGACCTGCTACTAGAGGAGTATCCTGATGCTCACTGCGAGCTAGAATTCGACGATCCGTTTCAACTGGCAGTATCAACGATACTGTCAGCCCAGACTACAGATGTGCGCGTGAATATGGTCACCCCTGAGTTGTTCCGCCGTTATCCTGACGTGAAATCACTGGCTTCAAGCATCCAGAACGATGTCGAGAACATCATTCGATCCACTGGATTCTTCCGGAATAAGGCCAAGAACATCATCGGGTTCGCCCAGGGAGTTGAGGCGGAACATCAAGGTGAGGTGCCAAGCACCATGGCTGAACTCTCAGCCTTACCTGGCGTTGGACGTAAGACAGCGAATGTGATACTTGGCAACGCCTTTGGGATTGATGAAGGAGTCGTAGTGGATACGCACGTAAAACGCCTCTCCACACTGCTCAAGTTCACAAAAGAAAAGACTCCGGAGAGGATCGAACGTGACCTGATATCGATCTTTCCAAACGAATACTGGACGATGCTATCGCACCTCTTGATTTGGCATGGCCGTCGAGTCTGCGACGCGCGTAAGCCTCGTTGCGGAGCCTGTGCAGTAAGCCATTTGTGCCCCTCTTCCCGTATCTAGCTACTAAATCAGTCGGCTGAGAAGTAGCGAAAGCCAATAGTGATCAGCAGACAGCGGGTTGCCCGCCCCTGGCATTGCGCGTACAGGTTCGGTTGAAAACCAAATTTTTTCGAAAGGTTAACATGCCTGGTCGCCAAGAAGCTGTTGCTCTGCTTGAGGAATGGGTGGAAAACAAAGGTCTACGCAAGCACATGTATGCTGTTGAGGCCGCTGTTCGGTACTATGCGCAACTCCGTGGTGGTGATGAGGACATCTGGGGCCTTGCGGGCCTCCTTCACGACCTAGACTGGGAGAAACATCCTGAGGAGCACCCACTTACAGCCGTCGCTCAGCTCAGGGAAGAGGGATATCCCGAAGAAGTTGTCCATGCCATCCTCGCACATCGCGCTGATTTCACAGGTGTTGAACCTGAGAGCGAACTCGATAAAGTGCTCATCGCCTGTGATGAGCTTTCCGGACTTGTGTATGCCACTTGTCTCGTCAGACCCAATGGGATCGACGACATGAAGCCCAAGTCGGTGACGAAGAAGTTGAAGGACAAGACATTCGCGGCAGGCGTCAGTAGAGATGAGGTTCAAAAAGGCGTTGATTTGATTGGGCTTGAGCGTGTAGAACACATTCAGAACATCATTAATGCTCTTCGGACTGTTGCCGATCAGCTTCAAATCAGGGGAGAGGATCTTCAGAGCTGACGTAGAATCCGAATCATCTTGATCCGATTAACTTTTAGCTGGAATGGGGGTCCGTTAACCATTCCGCTCCTCGAAAATAGGTGCGCGCAACCGCGGTTTTACTGAGTCTATATGGGATACTGCGGATGCTGTGATACTGGTAAAGAATTAGTACGTGGCTTGCAGCCCCAACGCGCTTCTGCCACCTTACGCCGGCTTCGCACTTGGTGGTGTAGAAGCCCCACCAAATCTCTTTATAAAACCGACATCTGAGACCGCCCGCAGGGCCGGGAGCCACCTATGACGACAGCTACATGGATCACAATGGTCCTGGTCGTAAGTTTCGTCTGGGGTGGTTTTTCGTGGGTTCTCTTTACCGCTATTCGAAGGGAGGCAGGAAAAAGCGGTGAGGGATAACTCTAGGGCTCTCCGCGTTGCGCAACCCGATTTAGTAGCTACTACGTGCCACGACGCGACGATCTAGAAACCATACTAATCCTGGGCTCTGGCCCGATTATTATCGGTCAAGCCTGCGAGTTTGACTATTCCGGTACCCAGGCTGTCCGCGCCTTAAAGGAAGAGGGGTATCGAGTTGTCTTAGTGAACTCTAATCCGGCAACGATAATGACTGATCCGGACCTAGCGGATCAGACTTACATTGAGCCCATCACCGCAGATTGGGTTGAGAAAATAATTGAGCGCGAGCACCCTGACGCACTCCTCCCCACCATGGGCGGACAGACTGCGCTCAATGTCGCGATGGATTTGCACCGTGCGGGCATCCTTCAGAAACACGGTGTGGAGCTTATTGGCGCAAACGATCGCTCCATTGAGATGGCTGAAGATCGTGAGCAGTTCACCGAGGCGATGGAGCGCATTGGGCTTGAGGTGCCCCGTGGTGGTTTTGCAGGGACAGTTGAGGAAGCGATCCATATCGTCGAGGACACAGGGTACCCTGCGATTGTAAGACCATCCTTCACTCTCGGAGGAACTGGTGGCGGTATAGCCTACAATCAGAAGGACTTCGAAGATCAGGTGAAGAAAGGACTCGATGCCTCGCCGATCACCGAAGTACTCATTGACCAATCGGTGATCGGATGGAAGGAATATGAGCTTGAGGTTGTCAGGGACGCTATCGACAACGTCATCATTGTTTGTTCAATCGAGAACTTTGACCCGATGGGGGTCCATACCGGGGATTCAATCACAGTAGCTCCAGCTCAGACACTAACTGATGTCGAGTACCAGAGAATGCGCGACGCTGCGATTACGATTATACGGGAAATTGGTGTCGAGGCAGGTGGCTGTAACATCCAGTTCGCAGTGAATCCAGATGACGGCGAAATGCTTGTAGTTGAGATGAACCCGAGAGTGTCTCGCTCATCAGCTCTTGCATCCAAGGCCACCGGTTTTCCGATCGCTCGGATAGGTGCGAAGCTTGCCGTCGGATACCATCTGCATGAATTACCGAACGACATAACGAAGACAACACCTGCATCGTTTGAACCGGTTCTCGACTACGTGGTTGTCAAAGTCCCAAGGTTCGCTTTTGAGAAATTCCCTGGAGCTGATGACACACTCGGTGTCCAGATGAAGTCGGTCGGTGAGACCATGGCGATTGGACGCACATTCCGGAGTGCGTGGCAAAAAGGTTTCCGAGGTCTCGAAACTGGACGACACGGTTGGGTTACTTCAGAACGCCTCAAGGACGATGGACTAACTGGGGAAGATCGAGAATCACTTTTGGTAGCCATGAGGCGTCCTACACCACACAGACCATTCCAGATCAAACGAGCCCTCGAAGCCGGGCTAGGTGTACACGAGATTTTTGCTGCAACCAAAATTGACCCCTGGTTCTTGGATCAACTTGTCCAGTGCGTTGAATGGGAAAAGCGATACGCAGAGGCGGAGAAAGTGACGACAGAACTTCTCCGACATATGAAGCGTGAAGGATTCAGTGACCTTCAACTGGCGGCGTTGAGAGGAGAAGAGGAATCCGCCGTCCGTGAAAGACGATGGGATAGAGGAATACGGCCGACCTACAACGTGGTTGACACCTGTGCTGGAGAATTTCCAGCTGAAACCCCTTACTACTACTCATCGTATGAGGATGAAACTGAAAGCGAACCCTCAGATCGTGAGAAAGTGGTGATCCTCGGGAGTGGACCGAACCGAATCGGGCAGGGCATTGAGTTTGACTACTGCTGCGTACAAGCGGTTCTCGCTCTGCGAGAAGCTGGCTATGAGACGATCATGATCAACTCTAACCCTGAGACGGTATCTACCGACTTCGACGTGAGTGACAAGCTCTACTTCGAAGCCCTCACGCTCGAGGATGTTGCCGAGATCATTCATCTTGAAAAGCCAAAAGGTGTCGTGCTTCAACTGGGAGGGCAGACGCCCCTCCAACTTGCTCATGGACTTGAGGAACTAGGTGCCCGTGTACTAGGGACTTCGGTGGATGCAATTGACCGAGCGGAAGATCGAGACCGTTTTGATGAGGTGTGTAGAAAGATTGGTGCGCGCACGCCCGATAACGGTTTAGCAACTAGTGAGGAAGAAGCGGTCAATGTAGCAGGCAGGATAGGGTTTCCGGTCTTAGTCCGACCGAGCTATGTACTCGGTGGGCGCGGGATGCGGATTGTATACGATGAAACGTCTCTGCGGACATTTTTTGAGGATGCAATTCATGCTTCTTCAGATCGCCCGGTCCTGATCGACTCATTCCTTGAAGATGCTTTCGAGGCAGATGTAGACGCACTTTGTGACGGAACTCACGTCGTGATTGGCGGAATCATGCAACACATTGAAGATGCAGGTGTCCACTCAGGAGATTCGGCATGTGTGCTGCCCCCCTACTTACTCTCAGGGGCGGTCTTGGAAGAGATCCGCGAACTAACCAGAAAATTTGCGCTCGAACTTGGGGTAGTCGGACTGCTGAATGTGCAGTACGCGATCAAGGACGAGGTTGTTTACGTGCTTGAAGTGAACCCAAGGGCCTCTAGGACCGTGCCGTTCGTGAGTAAAGCAACGGGCGTACCTTTGGCTCGTCTCGCAGCTCGTGTCATGGCAGGTGAGAAGCTTGTCGATCTGGGCGTTCAAGAAGAGCCGCCGGTTCCAGGTGTCGCAGTCAAAGAAGCTGCATTCCCATTTAACCGATTTGACGTTGATGTACTACTTGGACCTGAAATGCGGTCGACTGGAGAGGTGATGGGCTTCGACGACTCATTCGGGATGGCGTTCGCCAAGGCTCAGATTTCGGCAGGGAACCCGCTGCCGGAAGAGGGGGCTCTTATTGTGACAGTCAACGACAGCGATAAAGAGACGGTAACACCGATCTTGCGAAGATTCCGTGATTTGGGCTTTGAGATTATGGCGACTCAGGGAACAAAAAATTACCTAGACCGTTTGGGCGTCCCGGCGAAAAGAGTCTACAAGGTCAACGAAGGACAGCCGAGCATTGTGGATCATATTAATACCGGTGATATCGTCCTCCTTATTAATACGCCCCTCGGCAAGAAGTCCCAGTACGACGATTATGCCATGCGCCGAGCCGCTATAACTCACAAATTGCCCTATCTGACAACAATGTCAGCGACTTCTGCTGCTTGCGATGCGATTATCGCGCTAAAGTCACGCCAAAGGGAAGTTTGTTCCATACAGGAGAGGATCGCGTCCCTCAATGCTTCTACCCAGAGCATTTAGCAGGCTGTTTGCTGAAGTCTTTAGTCCTTTTTGCCTCTGTATTGAAATCATGCTTCAGCGAAACCGATGAGTGAGAAAACGGGCTTCTTTCTTCACCCTTCTTCTTCCCTTCACGACACGGGTTGGGGTCACCCTGAACATCAGGGTCGTCTTCGGGCGCTCGCATCAAGTGTGGGAAATGACCTTTTGATGCTTCATGGTCATGCTGAGCAGATGGAAGCAGCAGATGGGACCGAACACGATTTGCTTCTCGTCCACACGAAGGACCATGTCAAGCAAGTGCGGGCGGCTTGTCAGCGTGCTGAGGACGAAAATTCCATTATCGCAATCGATCCGGATACCAAGGTGTCCTCCCAATCCTGGAATGCTGCATTGGGCAGCGTCGGTACAGCGATTGCTGCGACCAGGGCAGTTGCTCGAGGTGATATTCGTAATGCATTCGTTGCCACGAGGCCCCCAGGTCATCACGCTACGCCAGGACAAGCAATGGGCTTCTGTCTCTTTAATAATATTGCTGTCACTGCGCGGTGGCTTCAGGCAGAAGGTT
>Ga0207965_1000316_pt1 | contig 13976 bp, 12 predicted proteins | sample Knorr_S23_td_O2m_FD_185609 | JGI IMG/M metagenome (GOLD analysis project Ga0207965, IMG submission 185609) | Marine microbial communities from Southern Atlantic Ocean transect - Knorr_S23_td_O2min_ad_571m_LV (SPAdes) (version 2) | ecosystem: Environmental > Aquatic > Marine > Oceanic | place...
CCAGCAACCACTTTGGTAGTCAATGCCCCCGACGGCTCGACTTCCTCAACTGAGATTCCAAGTCTATCGAGCCTCGAGGAGGTGAGGGTCGACGTTGTTTGGACTGTTCCTGGGAACCAACCGTCCGGTGATATCAGCCTGACTTTCACAGTCGATCCTAACGAGGAAGTAGTCGCAGACGGTAATCGATCAAACAACGAGGGTTCGTTCACCCTTTTCATCGGCCGGCTGCCTACCGCATCTCTCTCAATTGCCTCGGATTCACTGACGTTGTCAGAAGTGAGTTTCAACGGTCTATCGTCATATGACCCGGATGGAGGTGACTTGACTTGCGAGTTCACAGTCGAGAAGCTTGACGGCGAGAGTTGGATTTCGGTCGAGGAAGACTGTGCCCAAGGATATACTTGGAATGACGACGGTGTTTTCCTAGTCTCATTAACAATCACAGATGACGAGAATGATCAGGACTACGCTGAGTCTTACATCACCATAATGAACAGACCCCCGGATGTTGAGATTGGGGTGGATCAGTCCTCAGTACCGGTGCTTTCACCGGTTACCTTTGATGTCGAGGAAAGCGGGGACATGGACACGCTGAACCAAGAAGCACCTATCGAAATACAGTGGCACTTACCATGCGACGAGGGGCAGGTCGGGGTACGGTGCACGGTCACCCCTGAATCTGAGGGTTCGTTCACCATGGGAGTGACAGTGATGGATGACGACGGGGCCACCACAGACGACACGTTGACCATTGATGTCACGAACATAGCCCCCACCAACCCGCAAGCCGAGATTTGGTCAGGGCCAAACAGACTCATCCCCCAGATGCTCGGAGCCAACGCGAGGTACACTGTCGACGAAGGCGATGAGCTGGTTTTCCGTGGATGGGCAGATGACTCAGCGAACGATCTTGGCGGACTCCAACATCACTGGTCGCCCGATGCGGAGTTGCAGCCGGAACTAATCATCAGCAGCACCGGCTACCAGAGCGAATTCGGACACACCTACAACTTCTCAGGGCAGCACCTCGCTACTCTGCAGGTGGTTGATGATGATGGAGCCAGCACTGAGACACTGATCATACAATTTCTTGTGAACAACGTGGCTCCATCTATCTCACCGGTCGCGCCATTACTACCTGTGGCTGAGGACGAGTTGGTGCAACTGTCAATTCAGGTGAGCGATACCTTGGGCGACTTACCCAACCTAATCACCTGCTACGACCTAGACCCCTATGCCAACTCCGACTCGGAGGGCAACGCCACTGATGACTGCGACATCGAGTCACTTCACCTCGCTCACGCATGGCCTGATGCGACCATGGCTCCCGATTACATCGTCTTCCACGTCACTGACGACGATGGTGAGCGCGCAAGCATCACTATCTCGATTAGCGTAAACAATGTCGACCCGGATGTTAGGGCATCGACCAGTGATTACAGGCCCACAGAAGGGGATGTCATCTTCCTGTCCACAAACGGCACCACCGATTCGCAGTTCGACATGGAGAACATGATCTACATTTGGGATTTGGACATAGGCAAGGATAGCGACGGTGATGGGGATCCCGCTAACGATGTCGATAGGCAAGGACCATGGATTGAGGTGAGTTTTGCCAGCGAAGGCACAAGGACAATCCAGATGACTGCCTTCGACGAAGGTAGTGGCTCATCCATCACCCTGGTCATTGAGGTGCAGAAGGAACCATTCAGCTTCGGCGTGCTAATGGCCGACTATGGCATCTACATCGGTCTGCTCGGACTGATAGCCATTCTCGTCACGGTGCTGATTCTGAGGATGCGTTCGCCCGAAGTTGTCGTCGAGGCATCCGTGATGGAGAAAAGTCGGCGCAGGAGCAGGAGGGTCTCGATGGACGACGCCTTCGACGACCCCGACTACGATCCCTTCGACGCTGAGAAGAGGAAACGGGGGCCTAGGAATGGCAAAGGCGATTCAGAGGCAGAGGGGGCGTCTGAGATTCCCGAGCCGATGGATCCAGAGGAATCCGAGAGTATGGACGGTGGACTTGCGGATGCATTCAAGGAACTGACTGGAGAGTCGCCGTAGGAAGAAGTAGCCGAAGAGGCTGGTCCGGGGACTGTCACAGCGTCCGTAGATGAGGCTCTGGACAACAAGGACATCGAAGCCCTCTTTGATGATTAGACTCGCCCGAGACCGTGGTCAACCTATACAGGCTCCTCGGATTGCCCGACCCATCCAAGGTGCAGCAGAGGCCGGCGAAGCCCAAGAGGATGTCCGTCGACCCCGGTCCGCAGGCCGATGATCGGTTCCACGATCTCGGAGAGGACACTTGGTCAGAGAGGACCGGCAGGATGACCCCTCGGCCCAATCGGAGAGTTGTCTACTTGAAGCCGGATGACCTGCATCGTCTACCGCTGCAGGGCATGGAGCAGGCCCTGATGGATGGCGACATGATGCTGGTCGACCTTGGTTCACTCACTCACATGCCCAGCCAGCAGGACGTCTGCAAGAGGAGGGTGCGGGCCATGGGCGAGGGGATAGGCTACCCTGTGTTCTCGCTGAACGAGTCAGACACCCTACTGATGGTGGCAGGAGCGCGGATGAGGGTGGATACCGTTAGACACAAGCTTGGCATGGCGATCTGGAATCAACTGCCGGAGTCCGAGGTCTGAGACTCGTCCTCGAGCCACGTATCGAGAACCCCTGAGGCGACCTCGTCAGCCGCGTGCTCGGTGAAATCTCGGTAGGCCTGCCACTGGGCGATGATTCCCTCGTCCTCGCCGCGCTGCTTCTTCCGCTCGATTGATGCGTCAGCGTAGGTGACGCAGCGGCGGAGGAACACCTCCACCAGCCTACGGCGCTCGTCGACGTCCATCAGACGACCCCTAGTTCCGAAAGCAGCTCTTCGACGTGGCCCTTCGGGCTGACCTTGTAACGAACCCATCGCAGAGTTCCGTTCGAATCAATGACGAATGTCGAGCGCAGGGTCCCCATGTACGTCTTGCCGTACATGCTCTTCTCTCTCCAAGTACCATATGCTTCGTGCAGAGAGAAGTCGTCATCGACTACGAGCTCGAACGGCAGGGAGTTCTTGTCGATGAACTTCTGATGACTCTGGGCCGAATCGGTGGAGACTCCAATGACCCTCCATCCCGAATTCGTGAACTGGCCGAAGCTATCGCGGAAGTCGCAGGCCTGAACTGTGCATCCTGAGGTGTTGTCGCGCGGGTAGAAGTAGAGTATCACGCCATCACCTGAGCTCAGCACCTCCGACAGTCTGATGCTAGATCCGTCAGTCACAGTCGCTTCGAATTCAGGGGCCGCATCGCCCACATTGAGTTCCACCGTATCCCCCATGGCACTGCGAGTCGTTCAACGGCTACAAAACCGACGGTGAATCAGTTCCGCATCTCCTCTCGGATGCGCTTCTTCGTTGACGCCCATGAGCAGATCGGACACTGGGAGAGGTCGTGGCGTAGGGCCGGGCAGTGCTCCCTGCCGAAATAGATGATCTGCAGGTGCCTGCGAATCCATGTGCCTTCGGAGAAGATCTTCTTGAGGTCACGTTCGGTCCTGACGACGTTGCTGCCGTTGGAGAGTCCCCAACGCGCTGCTAGCCTGTGGATGTGGGTGTCGACCGGGAAGGCAGGTACTCCGAAGGCCTGCGCCATGACCACGCTGGCGGTCTTGTGACCGACTCCTGCCAGTGACTCGAGGAAGTCCCAATCCGGCCTCACCCCTCCTCCGTCCTCCACTATCTGCTCTGCCATTCGCTTGAGGTTGCGAGCCTTGGTGGGGGCAAGGCCAATCTCTCGGATGATGGCGTGTATCTCATCGACAGTGAGCGAGGTCATGCGCCTAGGAGAGTCTGCGGCCTCGAACAACACCGGCGTCACCTCGTTGACCTTCTTGTCCGTGGTCTGCGCCGACAACATGACTGCGACCAGCAGGGTATACGGGTCGCTGTGTTCCAGAGGAATCGGTTGCTCGGGATATAGCTCATCCAGAATGCGACCGATCTCTCTCGCCTTCTCGGCCCGCCGCATGCTATTCCCCCGCGTCCTCCTTCAGCCCTATGATGAAGGCACCGAGTACGCAGAGTCCGGGTACCCCGTAACAGGGGCCATACATCCAAGTCTCCCACTCGGTCGACTCGGAAGGACCCCCCAGCAGCAGATATGCGAACAGGGCGAGCAGGATACCCGGGAAGACTGCGATAGCTGCGAAGACGATGGCTCGCATCAGTCGCATAGGGCGCCCTCGTGCTCTCGCATGATAAGGTTCGTCAAAGGCCGAACAAGTCCTCAATATCCGCACCGCTGCGGGTGTTAAGCACGTCAGCGGCGCCGAGCCATCCCTTGCGGGCGACCTGCACCCCGAACCAGAAGTTCCGCAGGCCGTCGGTGTCGTGGGCATCGGGGTTGATGCAGATGGGGACGCCTTGCTCCTTGGCGTACTTGCACAGCCTCCAATCGAGGTCGAGCCGGTACGGGGACGCATTGATCTCCACCGCCTTCAACTCGCCCTCGGAGTTGAGTTCCCCCATTCTGCGAAGGACGGCGTGCATGTCAACGGGGAATCCTTCTCTGCCCTGCAGTATGCGACCTGTCGGGTGTCCGAGGATGGTGAAAGTGGGGTCCTCTACCGCCCGAATGAGAGCCTCGGTGTTGGCTATCTCGTCGCGCCCCCTCCAACTGCCAAGCGCATGCACGCTCCCTACCACGTGTGAGAGTGAGTTGCGCACCTCTTCGGGGTAGTCGAGACTGCCGTCGACTAGGATGTCGCACTCGCTGCCGTGCAGCAGGCGGAAGTCGGTATTGGAGTCTCGCCACTGCTCGTTCAGAGCCCTGATTGACTCCGCTTGACCGGGTACGTCCGCCGCGGAGACCCCAATCTGCCTGCCACCGATGTTCAGCACCTCGGAGTGGTCGGCGATGCCGAGGTACTCCCAGCCCAGCTCCATCGCCGCGTGGGCCATCTCCTCGAGTGTCGCGGTGCCGTCCGAGGCCACTGTGTGGTTGTGCAGCGCCCCCTTGATGTCAGAGGGCTCGATCAGTGTCGGAAGACCGGTGCCGCCCTCTGCTGCGGCCTCCATCTCGCCCATGTCCTCGCGCATCTCGGGCGGCACCCAAGACATCCCGAGGTGGCGGTAGATATCGGCCTCATCGACGCATTCGAGAGTGTGCTTGGCGGCCTCCAAGCCGATGGCGTCGCCGGCGGCTTCCCCGGGGAACAGACCGAACTCATTGAGGCGGAGGCCGCGGTCTATTGCAGTCTGCCGCATCCTGATGTTGTGCTCCTTGGAGCCGGTGAAGTAGGCCAGAGTGAACGGGAATGTCGCTGGGGCTACTATCCTAATCTGTGCGTCAATGGTCGCATCGCTGCCGCGACCACCGTCCCCTCCAAGCATGTCGGCCTCGAGGATGAGACTGACCTTCGACTCGCCGTGCCCCTTGACCTCGGCGATCCCAGGGAAGGCGAGTATGGCCTCGATAACTGAGTCGTGGTCTCCGGGTTCCGCCCCTACTACTATGTCGAGGTCTCCGATGGTCTCCCTGCGCCTTCGGGCACTTCCCGCGAGCTCGGCTCTGATGACCCCTGGTATAGTGGAGACTCTCTCTTCTAGGGCTTGGCCATAAAGCAGGCCCACGTCCATCCTGCTACGTCCCTGATAGCGGCGCAGCAATTCGATTCCCTCGAGGTACTTCTGCTGGCTCTTTTCCCCGAACCCCGACAACGGTGCGATATGCCCCATCTCGCACGCCGCCTTCAGCGACTCGACCGAGTCCACCCCGATTTCCTCGTACAGGGTACGGGCACGCTTCGGCCCCAACCCGGGAATTCCGACAATCTCCATCAGTCCGGGGGGGATACGTTCGTAGAGTGAGAGCAACTCACCCCACGAGCCCTCCAGCACTGCCTCGCTGATTAGCCCGCCCAAACCCTTGCCGATTCCCTTGACATCGGTGATGCGCTCCTCGCGCACCACCGTCAGCAGGTCCTCCTCGAGCGAGGCTAGTGCGCGGCTGGCATTCTGGTAGGCGATGACTCGGAATTGATTGGCCCCGTCTAGTTCGAGCAGTACCCCGACCTGTTCGAGGACCGTGACGATCTGCGACTTGGTGATGAAGGGGGGGCCCTCCGACCTCGCCTTCGGCAAACTCCACCCGGACGACTTGACCACATCCTCAACCAGTAGCCATTCGACTTGACTCTGTCCCTAGGTGACAGAAGGAGGAGTTCCCCAACATACTCAAGCGGCCCCGCGCACGGCTCGGCATGGATGTGGTGGCGTTGGCAGAGACGGCCTCGGTGGGTCTGTGCAGCGTTGCTGTGCTGCTCTGGATGTCAATAGGTACCTTCTCTCGCACCGAGTCCGGTGAGATGCTGGCTCAGCGAGTGATAGCCGTGCTATGCCTCGTATCGGCTGTCCTGTTGTTCGGCCTGCACTACATGGGAGGGGAGCTCTGGGGCTCTAGGAACGTAGCTAGGCCGATGGCTGTGGTAGCCGTGATAGTGGCGTTAGCAGGGACAATGAACATCAAAGGCAAGGACGTGCAGGGAGAAGCTAATCCACACAAAATTGCAAAGATGCGCGCTGAGGAGGAGTAGTCACTCCCCTGAGAGCTTGTCGTCGATGAACGCGCGCATGTAAGCGGGTAACTCCCCATTCGCGAAGACGACGTCCTTGACATCATCGAGTTTCATCAGCGAGTAGTAGATCTGCATCGCAGTCATAGGGGTGGCGCTGCAGCCAGTGCAGCCGCCCTCGAGGGAGATCATAATCACGCCGTCAGTGGTATCCATCACGTTGACCACCCCGTCGTGTGCATCGAGCACGGCCTGAACCGGTCCGACCGAATCAAGAATCGTCTGCTTGTCCACCATCCGAGGTTCCCTCCGGCATCGCAGTCTATGGGGTGGCCTTTCAACCAATTGCCCCTCTGAGGTGCTATGGGTGCACACACGAGGGTGATGCTGCTCGACCTTCTGGTCGAGCGTTCTCAGTTCGGTCACGGCGGCAATCAGGAGATAATCAGGCCTCTGGCTGAGGCCGGCAGCGTAGAGGTTCTGCTACTCACCCCTCAGATGCAATCCTTCGAGGTCGGAGAGAGGGCGCAGTCGGATGGAGAGGTTGCTCTGACGGATGACGATGTGCCTCACTGGGACGACGAATACGGATTCTGGCAGGAGTGCGTTGTCGAGATTTCAGGCAATCCGGTGCGTTTTCGCAGAATCGCTATGCCGATGCACGGTGACGACGAGCTGACAGTGGAGTGGCTGGAGCGCCTCGGAGTCGACGCCGTGTACTGCAGCGGCTCGCGTCGCAATGTCTCAATTTGGGAGGACTGGATGAATGGCGGAGCGTCGCTCCTGCGGGTTTCGGCGAGGTCGGGAACTCCAACACTCGGGATCTGCTTCGGGCATCAATTGCTGTGCAAAGCGTTGGGGGCGAAGATTACCAGGGAAGAAACTCTGTTCAACGGGGTCTCTGACCTTGAACTTACCAACGAGGGCAGGGGTGATTCACTGTTCGGCTCAAGGAGATCGGGCCCCGGAGACGCCCCGGTTGTGCTGTTCACTCACCGGGACCATGTCGTGACAGTTCCTGATTGCTGCTCGCTGCTCGGCCATACAGACCACAACCTCGTAACCGCGGTAAGAGTCCTCGACGAAGACGGCAAGTGCCTCCCAGCATGGGGGGTGCAGTTCCATCCAGAAGCTGCGAAGGCCCGCATCGAGCGCGCCTTCGAATGGGGTCACATCAGTCAGGAAGAGTTGGATTCGTTCCAGAGAGAACACGATGGAGCCGGCATCCTGTCCTCTTTCGCTTCCACTGTCCTAGGGGCCTGATTCGTCCGCCCCTTCGGGGCGGAGGCGCGGGATTTGGATTATAAGCGAGTCTTGGGTCGGCGGGGCGACAGGTGAACAGTATGATTGAGATAGAGAACATCCAAGAAATCGGAGCAGGGACAGCAATAGTAGGACTACTGATTGCTTTCATGCTGTACAATAAGATCAACAAAATAGAGATTGGCAATCCAATTGTCGCGGACATTACTCAGCAGATTCAGAATGGCGCCATGGCCTTCCTGAATGCAGAGTATAGGTATCTAGCCATATTCATCGCAGTGGTTGCCGCGGCGTTGTATGTCAATCCGGATACCGGATGGGAGACGGCAGTGGCGTTCCTCGCTGGTGCCGCGGCAAGCGTCGTCGCTGGTTTCAGTGGCATGCGCGCGGCTACCAGCGCCAATGGGCGCACGGCTATGGCCGCAGCTGAGGGCGGACAGTCCGCAGCGCTTGCTGTTTCTTACAATGGCGGAGCCGTGATGGGTCTGTCTGTAGGGGGACTTGGACTTCTGGGCATCTCAGTAATGGCCATGTGGCTAGGCACCGGTGAAGCTGTACAGAACATCGCTGGCTTCGGAATGGGTGCTTCGTCAATAGCGCTCTTCGCGCGTGTGGGTGGTGGAATCTATACCAAAGCCGCCGATGTCGGAGCTGACCTCGTCGGAAAGGTCGAGGCCGGAATTCCCGAGGACGATCCTCGAAACCCCGGCGTCATCGCTGACAACGTTGGCGATAACGTGGGAGATGTGGCAGGAATGGGGGCGGATATCTTCGAGTCATTCGTAGGCTCAATCATCGCTGCTATGGTCATAGCTCAAGCCTCTACTGACATGGGGGAGCACTATGTCATACTCCCACTCTTCCTTGCTTTCGTCGGATACGCGGCGAGCATCGTCGGTGTCTTTAGCATGGAACTGATGAAGGGAGGAGATGCCGCTGCGGCCCTGCGGAACACCACTTTCATCGGCGCCATCCTATTCTGGATAGGTGGTTGGTTCGGAATCGGCTACCTCGGACTAGATACAGGCACCGACCCGATGATTGCAGTAATCATCGGTAGCATAGTTGGAATTGCAATCGGACTCGTCACCGAGTACTACACTGGGATTGAGGATGTCTTCGGAGTATCTCCTAAGGCGATTCCTCACATTGGAGAGATGTCCAAGACTGGCCCTGCTACCAACGCCATCGCTGGCCTCTCGGTTGGGATGCAGTCAACATTCCTGCCCATCGTCCTCATCGCAGGCGGCATCTACGGCGCTAATCACTACATGGGTGGCGGCGATCTAGGCTTGTACGGAATCGCAATGGCCGCCATGGGCATGCTTGCTACCGTCGGCGTCACGATGACCGTCGATGCATATGGTCCGGTGGCGGACAATGCTGGAGGGATTTCAGAGATGAGCAATCTTGGCTCAGATGTCCGTGAGATTACCGATGGTCTCGACAGCATCGGCAACACCACCGCTGCTATCGGCAAGGGATTCGCCATTGGCTCAGCGGCTCTGACCGCTCTGGCTCTGTTCGCCGCATTCAAGACCTCGAGCGGGATTGAGGCCGCTGACCTCAGTCTGACTGAGCCGATAGTCGTCATCGGACTACTAATCGGTGGTGCGCTGCCATTCGTCATCGCCTCGATGACGATGACCAGCGTCGGCAAGGCTGCTGGCGATATGGTCACCGAGATTCGTCGCCAGTTCCGTGAAATCGACGGTCTGCTAGAGGGTAGAGAGGGCGTCAAGCCCGACAGTGCCCGATGCATTGAGATCTCTACTCAGGCAGCTCTGCGCGAGATGCGGGCTCCGGGACTGACTGCAATCGCTGCTCCAGTAATTGTCGGAACTGTACTCGGCTCGGCGGCCCTAGGCGGGCTTCTGGCTGGAGCACTCGTTACCGGTGTGCTGATGGCGCTATTCATGGCCAACGCTGGTGGTGCTTGGGACAATGCCAAGAAAGCCATTGAGCAAGGTCACATCGAAGGTGCGGCGAAGGGCGATGCCTCTCATGATGCGGCAATCATCGGCGACACCATCGGTGACCCATTCAAGGACACCAGTGGGCCTTCGCTGAACATCCTCATCAAGCTGATGTCGATTGTGGCAGTCGTTATCGCCCCCGGTCTGAGTTTGACCGGAATGCTCTGAGACGGTGATTCCTGACTGCGTCAGTCTCATGACTGACGGCTAGCACGGCACCTCATGCGCAGAGGGCTGAGCCTAGCCGTCACAACACTTCTGCTGGCCACTGCTCTGTCCGGCTGCTCGGGCATAAGCGGCATCGTCGGTGGCTCAGATTCGGTCGAAGTGCCGACCTGGGAGGTCGGTGACTGGTGGCTCTACACATTCTCCACACCCGACTACACCGATGATACGGCCCGACTGGTCGTCGCATCGGTCAGCGAAGAAGGAGGTACAGCGAACATGCTGGCGATCTCCAGCCTCACCGAGGCCCGCAGGCACGCGGTCCTCAACCACAACCCGTTCCTAGGGCGGATGACGCACGATGACCTAGCAGCGTTCGAGAATGGCGAGGCACAGACGGTGATGGACTTCCCGCTTGAAGAGGGCGACACTTGGGGTTTCACGCTGTTCTCTGTAGAATGGAGTGCCGATGTCCGAGGGGTCTCGAGCAACTACATCACAATGGGTGCTTCTTCCGCTGACGGCTCGAAGCTAGATTACGTCTACGACACGGATGCCCAGTTCTTCTCCTCATTCATCTGGACCGACGCCTCGGATGTCGAACAGCTGCGAATGATGCTCGCCGACAGCGGCGATGGGCACACCGGAGATGTCTACTTCGTGCGCGGCGGTGATTTGTACTCCGACATCTGGGAGGACACCGGGCCTGATGTCGAGATTCGTGACACGTTCTTTGTCAGCGACCACCCCAGCGATGGCGAGTGGGACGAGATGATTTACTTCCTCGATGCGGATTGCGGCTCTGGCTCCTCGAGCATTACCCTAACTCTGCGTGACCACGGCTCAATCTCTGCCTTGGAGAGGGTCTGGGGGCCGGGTGCTAGCGAGAGCGGTACCCTCGGTACGATACCATATCCCTCGGAGGAGTACACCTTGACAGCCAGCTTCACCGGAGACACATACCTGCGACTGATAATTGCGGGAGGAATTACCAGTTCCTGGACTCTCTAGAGATACTCCAGTAGGTTATCTGAGCCGCCAACGAACACGGGCTCGTCGCCCCTGAGGTCGAACACCACCGGTACTGTCCTGTGCCTTGTCTCAGCCACAACATCCTCTCTCAGTCCCTCGTGGTGGTCGAGGTTGACCTCGGTGTAGGTGAGTCCGTGCGCATCCAGAGTCCGCTCCGCACGCGTACAGTAGGGGCAGATGGTCTGACTGAAGAACAGGAAGTCCGTATCTGCGGACTCAAGGTGCTCACGAACTTGTGACAACCGTCTCATCCTCCTCATACCATGCCTCTGGTCTCTCTCCAAGATCCCCGTCGAACTCATCCTCACCATCACCAAAGCGACCCTCGAGGACCCTGTCGACCTCATCTGGGTCGATGAACCATAGCAGTACCACGGTGAACAGTGTTAGCGCAGCACCGATGTAGAGGCAAGTGACGTAGTCGAACCTCTGGGTCATGGTGCCTGTGAAGAGATACGCCATAACGGCTGAGAGGTTGAACATCGACATGTAGGCCGTGAATTGTGAGCCCCCGGCCTTGCTGAAGGTCAGCCTCATGGCTACGGCTATGACGCAAATCCATGCAACTCCGTTGATGACTGCGCGAATGCACAGGTAGGACACCATCAGATTGGTGTTGGTCCAGTAGTCGCTCAGAAGGGCTAGGGTAGCGTTGGAGAGGGCTAGTAGTGTGAATCCTATCATCGAGACTTCTCGGACGCCGAACCTATCTCCCAGCATCCCACCGAAGACCTGTCCGACCATCATACAGGCGATGACGATGCCGCCGACGATTGCATTGTACTTGGTCTGGGACCAACCCGCTTCGTTGATGAAGATGTCAACCACAATCGGATCGGTGAACAGGTAGAGTTCGGCCAGCAAGCACAGGAAAATCAGAATGAATGAGGAACGCGTCGAGAATCCCTTGACAATGTTGTAAGCTGTTTCCGTGGCAAGAGAAGACACAGGCAGGGGGTTCCGAATCTGGGAGATATTGGCGCCCAACCACTCTGCCATCAACAGAATAACTGAAATTGATAGTGTTACCAATCCAATTGTTTTCAGCGGAGACGCCACGTCTCCAAACGTAGTACCCCAATCCTCTGTGAAGTCTCCGGAGAGTATGTTTAGGATAGCGAAAAGTCCCCACAATAGTAAGAAAATGATGCTCCCCCACAGAATGGCCGCAGCAGGAGATATCCTATCTTCGTAGAGGTTTGTTGCGACCCAGCGGGCTTTGGTGAATTCCTCCGGATGATCAGCCTCCCACGACAGTGCTGCCTCGGCTTCTATTGTCTCCTCGGTCTCTGCGTACCAAGTCTCCTCCGTCTCCTCCTGCTTGCTCCATGGGAACAGCCTGTCTCCTGGCCTCTCACGCAGGAATAGAGGCAGCATCATGATTAGAATTAGTAGAGGCAACTGAACCATTATGGCGGATTTGATTCCAAAGGGCACTACCATCATCCCAAGGATTGCGCCTCCGAAAATGATTCCGCCGCGTTTGGCGGCAAACATGAGGCCGTTGACCGTAGCCACTTCATCCGGCTCGAGTATGTCAACTGCGAGGGCGTCAACGCTGACATCTTGCAGAGATGCGAACAGGTTGTGGATGAACAGTAATATGGTGACCAGTTGTATCGAGGCAACGAGATCCGGAACGAAAAGCAAGGTGGCTAGGGAAATTATCATGCCCGTCTCGGCGAATAGGACCCACGGACGTCTAATCCCAAATTGTGGGAACCGAATCATGTCGATGACTGGTCCCCAGATGAATTTGAAAGTCCATGGCAAGTACACTGTGGCGAACAGTATAGCGATCTGCTCCACGGCGATTCCATTGGTGACTAGGAATGCAACGAAGGCCACATTCGCGAAACCCGAGGGCAGACCCTGTGCGACATAGAGTATACACAGAGACACATAGCGTCTCATCTTGCTCTCGACCAAGGATCCGCCACTGACCCAAGACTGTCTAGCTGATGCCAAAGCTCCGGGGATTTTTCGTAGATTGTACCTGTTGATGTCGAAACTTGCACTCTCATCACTCTTCGCCGGGCGGGCATTTTGGAACTTCCTATCCCATCGCTCTGTGACCATGATGTACCCAAGCAGAGCCAGTACCAATGCGAAGGGGACGAAGAAGACATACGAGCCGAAGGAGGTCAGTCCCTCTGCTACTCCTGAAGCCGACTGTCCATCGATGAGGATGACCCTGCGGGCGTCGATTGGTGAGATGCTGTCATCGGAGACTTTCAGTCTTGCATAGATTGTCGAATTGCCTGATTCAAGGTGAGGGTCGAGCTTGACTCTCCAAGTCGCCCAGTCGCCATTCTTTGAGAGGTCTGCTGCACCCTTCCAATCTCCACCGCCGACCTTCACTTCGACCACTCCCAATCCTAGTGCGCCGCCTGATGAGGTTCCGGCGATGTAGCTCTCATTGCCAATCTCTTGCAGGGTCAAGATGTCCATCGAGACGTTCAGAGAGCGGTCGATGCTGCCCGCAGCCTCGACGAAGGCGACGGGATCTGCCTGTCCGTAGCCGAACTCGTTGTCAGGACGGGTCTCAAGCAAGCTGCAGTCGTTGAACCCGGGATCGTCCAGAAGCGCGATCTCTCGCTCAATCGAGTGGGCCCCTACGATGTCCTTGAACTCGGTTGGAGTCATATCCGGGTTGGCCTGAATCATCAGTGCGGCAATACCAGCCATCAATGGAGTGGCCATGCTAGTCCCTGACTTGCTGGTGTAGCCGTCCTGAGTGGCGGCGTCTGGTGCCATTATACTGGAGCCGATGGCAGCGACGTCGGGCTTTACTCGCAGATCGGATGTGTACCCCCGGCTGCTGTAGATGGCTAGCCCTAGGTCCTTATCGAGACTTGCCACAGTCACAGGAAGTTGGGCGTCACCCGGACTGTCTATGGTGTTGCATCCGGCGAAGGTTGCCCCTCCGAACTCATTACCTGCCGAGAGTGTGGTGATGATTCC
>Ga0207965_1000318_pt1 | contig 13946 bp, 11 predicted proteins | sample Knorr_S23_td_O2m_FD_185609 | JGI IMG/M metagenome (GOLD analysis project Ga0207965, IMG submission 185609) | Marine microbial communities from Southern Atlantic Ocean transect - Knorr_S23_td_O2min_ad_571m_LV (SPAdes) (version 2) | ecosystem: Environmental > Aquatic > Marine > Oceanic | place...
TGTCCTTCTACTCGCTGTGTCAGCAAAAATGATCTGGAAGTCTATTTACGTGGTGCTCTCAATGTGATGAAACTTACCGGTATGATGCAAGGGAAACTGGAAGGCTCCCCGTCAAAATACTACCTTTCTGGAAATGGAGACACTGATCAATGTGTGTCAGCAACAACAGATGGGTTTTTTCAACCAGGCAAAAACTTGCTAGAATTGGTAAAAAAAGGTGAAAGTCTTGGCACAATAAAGAGTCTTTCCGGCGAACTTCTTGAGGAGATATTTTCGCCAATTCAAGGATACGTGGGAATGCGCCGGATGCTTCCAAATACACATGTTGGAGACAGTTTGTTCATGATTGCGGATGGATTTAAATCATGAATATCTGGGAACTTCCACTTGCTATTCCAACTCTCGATGAGAAAAATCGTATAAGTTTGGGTGAAGGAAATACACCTCTGATTAAATCCAGAGAAATTGGCAGACAACTCGGTTTGAAAAATCTCTATTTCAAGCTTGAAACAGTCAGCCCCACCGGTTCATACAAAGATCGCTTTGCGGCTTTTGCCATTTCGCACATGTTTATGGAAGGCAAGAAACTTTGTATTGCGACTTCCAGCGGAAACACAGGTGCCGCTCTTTCAGCATATTGTGCTACAGCAAAAATACGTTGTGTGATAGCAGTTGTGGACGGAATAACACAGGCAAAAACACAACAGATGCTCTCTTATGGTGCTGAACTCTATGAAATTAAGAACTTTGGGAAAGATCCTCAGGTTACTGAAAACACCTTTGAATTAATTAGAAAGCAAGGTGAATCTGAGAATGCGTCTCTTCAGATTAGTGCCTACAAATTTTCTCCAATTGGAATGACAGGTGTTCAAAGTATAGCTTTTGAGTTGGAAAAGCAATTAAAAACCATTGACCACATTTTCTGCCCTGCAGGAGGAGGAGGTCTGACTCTCTCTGTTGCTCGTGGTTTTGAAATTTTATTGAAATTGAAGAAAATTGAACATTTCCCCCGAATCCACTGTGTTCAACCTCTTGGCAATGACACCATGGCTTCGGCCATTCGTAAAGAACTTAATGGGGGTAAAGAGGTCCAGTGCGAAACTGAAATAAGTGGGCTTCAGGTGCCGAATCTGCTTGATGCTGATGATGTTATTAATCATCTAAAAACCAGGAACGGCATGGGTCACCTGGTCGAAGATGATTTGGTTTATTCTGTTCAGAAAACATTAGCTTCAAATGAGGGAATTTTCTGCGAGCCGGCAGGTGCTACAGCACTAGCCGGTCTATATGAAGCAGTAAAGAGAGACGAAGTTGGTGCAAACGATCACATAATTTGCCTCATTACCGGATCGGCTTTCAAAGACACAGTTTCGTTAGGTAAAATGGCTTCATCTGGAAAGCATAAAAGGATGGAACATGATCAATTTTCAACTGAGCTTAACAATTTGTGCTAATACCGAATCCAAGTGGTACAAATGAAAAACCACATGCAACGAAGGAATTAAAAAGGATGTTGTATGAAGAAGAATAAAAAAAATTATCGGTACCTTGGAAAAGGTTACCCCTTGATTGAGGGACTTGAAAAAGTAACTGGTAAAGCTAAATATGTTGAAGATCTAAAAATTGACGGGATGCTGCATGCAAAAATCCTATTCAGTCCCCATGCCCATGCCCGTATTATCTCGATTAACAAAATAGAGGCAGAAGAAATACCGGGAGTTGTTGCGGTTCTGTGCGCACAAGACTTACCAACCAAAAATCAATTGATGGCATCTAGAAACAGCACTATTTTGGCAAAGGATAAAGTTATTTTTCATGGTCAACCTGTAGTAGTGGTTGTCGCAGAATCCGTAACGATTGCTCAAGATGCAATCGAAAAAGTATTTATTGATTACGAACCCCTGGAGTCCGTGATAGACACTATCAAAGCAATGTCTGATCTGTCCCCAACTATCTGGCCGGATGGCTTGCCGACAGAAGAATCAGCCATAAGTGGAGCACACTCTGCAGTAAAAGCTAAAGGAGAGTCTGAATCAAAACCAATGAACAATGTATATGCATCACAACATTTTGAACGTGGTGATATAAGAAAAGGATTTATCGAAGCAGATATAGTTGTTGAAAAGAATTATAAGCTTAACAGTGTGCATCAATCCTATCTGGAACCACATGCAGTGGTTGCAGAACCAGATATTTTTCGTGGGAGTTTAACATTTTACACAAGCACTCAGGGGCAATTCATAGTTAGAGACGAAGTGTCCCGAATATTATCAATACCCAAACATAAAATTCGTGTAGTTCCCATGACGTTTGGAGGTGGGTTTGGTGCAAAATACGGAATATTGGAATCTTTGGCCGGTGCGGTAGCTTTGACAGTTAGACGTCCTATTCGATTGGTATTATCCCGTTCAGAAGATTTTCAAACTACCACACCTTCGCCAAATGTACATATTTTCCTAAAAACAAGTGCAAAAAAAGATGGTTTTATCAACGCTCTTGAAGCCAGAATAATTCTGGATAACGGCATTTTCGGCCTGCCGCTATCAGGATTATTAGCCACACTGATTGGAGGTTATTACAAAATCGAAAATACTTCGATTGACTGTTATGAAGTTAACACCAATAAACCTCAGATTGGAGCATACAGGGCTCCCGGAGCACCCCAGATTACTTTTGCATTGGAGTCGAATGTTGACGAAATGGCAGAACAGCTAGGTCTGGATAAATTAGAGTTTCGTTACCAAAATGCCGTTGAAACCGGAGATTTGATGGGAAACAATGAACCATGGCCTAACTTGGGATTGAAGTCTTGCCTCGACAGCTTAAGGGATCATCCAACTTGGAAATTGAAGGAGAAAAAAGCCAACGAAGGCATTGGAATAGCAATCGGTGGTTGGACGAGTTTTATGGGGCCTGCATCAGCGATTTGTCGAGTTGAAAGCGACGGTATGGTTCGTATTCATGTCGGCTCTGTTGACATTTCCGGTGTCAACAGTAGTTTCGTCCTGATTGCAGCAGAGGTTTTAGGAGTCTCTCCGAACCAGGTGGAGATTATCCAGGGTGATACATTATCAGGACCTTTTGCACCAAATAGTGGAGGAAGTCAAGTTACATATAGTGTCGCGGGGGCAGTATCCGAAGCGGCAGAGGAAGCAAAAAAGAAAATTCTTCAATTGGCTTCAGATCATTTTGAAGCAAGTATTAACGATCTCGAAATGCATGAAGGTTTAGTCCATGTCAGAGGGGTTCCACATAAGGCCGTCAGCATAGGCAAGTTGGCAAGTATTGCACAAAGCAAACCGGGCGGACCGGGGCCGATTGCAGGTCAAGGACAGTCCGCAATTCAGCAAAATGCACCTTGTTTTACCGTTCATTTAGCCAAGGTCTCTGTTGATCGCGATACCTGCAGGGTAACACCTCTTCAGTGCATTGCCATTCATGATGTGGGCTTTGCACTGAATCCGACAATGGTAAACGGACAAATACATGGCGGAGTTGTACAAGGTATAGGGATGGCCTTACATGAAGCAATGCTCTATGACGACGAAGGCCAACTTCTTACAGGTAGTTTTATGGAATATGATTTTCCTAAAGCAGATTGCGTTCCCAGTATAGAAACAATTCTAATCCAAAATCCTTCACCAAATGGACCTTTTGGGGTAAGAGGTATTGGAGAGCCACCTATCATTCCTGTTGGTGCGGCTATCGCAAATGCTGTGAATGACGCTATTGGTGTTCGTTGCACCGAATTGCCAATCCGTAGTGAAAAACTCTGGCAGACATCTTTTGTCAATAACGAACAGGGTATTAAGTAATCTGAAAAAGTGTTTTAACTTAAAAACGATGAAAAATAATCTTAGCCACCATGACTGGAGTTAAGTAGATGAAGTTCATTCCAGAAAAATCAACTGACTCTTTCCAACAACTCGGATTCTTTGTCATAGAAAAGTTTCTCTCTGATGCTGAGGTTGCCCAAATTCACTCTGAATTGTCTAGGGTTCAGAAAGATGTTATTCCAAAAATGCCTGCAAGTGAGGTGTACTATGATCAAAAAGGAGACAGGAACTCCCTGAAGCAATTGCAACGGCTACATGTGCATGATGCCTTTTTCAACACTTTGATGATCAACAGCCCGTTTCAGAAAATTGCGGAACATTTGTTGGGGGAACCCGTTGAGGGAAAAAACCTGCAATACTTCAACAAACGTCCCATGGTCAGCCAACCCACTCCGCCCCATCAGGACGGGCATTACTTCATGATTGAGCCAGTGAAGGCAGTTACATTGTGGCTGGCGTTGGATCATGTTGATGAGGTTAATGGTTGTGTGCGCTACCTCCCAAAATCTCACTTGCATGGGCTGCGACCTCATGCCCGGACGGAAACCCTCGGCTTCTCTCAAGGCATCGTGGATTACGGTACCGAAAGTGACTTGGATAATGAGCTGGCTTTTTGCTGCACTCCCGGAACCTTGATAGGTCATCACCCCCTCACGGTTCACCGTGCGGATCGGAACACTACCCAATACCGGGATCGGCGTGCCCTCGGGTTCATTTACTATGGAGCCTCGGCAAGGGTGGACGAAGCGGCCCATGCCCGCTATCAGTCCAGCTTGGCCAAGGAGCTTCAAGCACAGAAGTTGATCTAAATCAGTGAGAAGCAACAACCATGTCGATTGATCCACACTTGTCCAGCACAGCTGGAATCGAAGCCCTGAAAAAGGTCTATCGTGATGGCCTCCTGAACGACACCCTGCCCTTTTGGATCAAGCACAGCGTGGATCGCAAGTACGGAGGATTCACGATCTGTCTGGACAGGGATGGAACGGTTATCGACACGGACAAAGGTATCTGGTCACAGGGGCGCTTCACTTGGCTGCTAAGCACCATTTACTCAGAAGTGGAAAAGAATCCGGAATGGATGGAACTCGCCAAACACGGGATCGACTTCATCCGCAAGTACGGGTTTGATGATGATGGACGTATGTTCTTTTCCGTGACTCAAAGCGGCAAGCCTCTCCGGAAGCGGCGCTATATTTTCTCCGAGTCATTTACGGTTGCGGCTTTTGCGGCTTATGCCAAAGCATCAGGGGACGCTCAGGCCAAGGAAGACGCACTGTCCGTTTTTCGACTCATGCAACGCCACCTTTCAGAGCCGGGTTTGCTTCCTCCCAAACTGATTCCGGAAACTCGATCTATGAAGGGGCTTGCCGTGCCAATGATCATGATTGTAACAGCTCAAATTCTGCGGGAGGTACTGGATGATCCACAGGAGTTAAACCAAGTCATTGATGACTCCATTAGTGAGATTGAGCGAGATTTCATGAAACCTGAATTTAAGGCAGTGTTGGAATCGGTTGCTCCGAATGGGGACTTCTCTGATCACTTTGACGGGAGAATGCTCTGTCCGGGACATGCGATTGAGGCAGCATGGTTCATCCTCAAAGAGTCTGTGTACCGAAATCACGATTCCCGACTCCGGCAACTCGGACTGACGATCCTCGACTGGATGCTTGAATGGGGCTGGGATCAGGAGTACGGAGGAATTCTCTACTACAGGGATGTCAAGGGGCTTCCTGTGCAGGAATACTGGCAGGACATGAAATTCTGGTGGCCGCACAACGAGGCGATCATCGCCACACTGCTGGCTTACACGCTCACCCATGACGAGAAATACGCCTTGTGGCATAAGCGTGTCCACGACTGGGCCTACGCCAATTTCCCAGATCCCGAACACGGCGAGTGGTTTGGCTACCTGCATCGCGATGGACGGGTTTCCGTCACGCTTAAGGGCAATCTATGGAAGGGGCCGTTCCACCTTCCACGGATGCAATTGGAGTGCTGGAAACTGTTGGAATCTTTTCTATGATTTATATGATTAGACTGCTAAAATAGCAAAGTCTATTCAAGTTCATTTATGCGAACTGTAATTTTTATAGGGTATTTTGAATATAAATTGAATTTATCAATACATTAATAAAATTGTTGGATTTTTGTATTACAAATAAATGGATTTTGTGAATTAATTAATACAGGAAAATTTTTTTGAACAAATTTAATAAAGATTTTTATAACCGTTTTGGTTATGAACGATTAGGTAGAACTTTATCTCATCGAAAATTATTTCAGATGAGAAAAGAGTGTATGGAATCATGAAAAAGTTCAGAAAGACATGATTGATAAAGTAATGCCATTCTACAAACTATGGACATCAATCGAGTCAGAATATACAAGTGGTGATGGGTATTTAGATAAATTGTATATGAAGTTGATAGGCTTGTCATCAATCCGATACAGCCCTCCTAATCGGGATATAAGAAATCGTTACAGAAAAGAAACGGTTGAAATGATGGAAAAAACAGGTGTTCCATGTTTAATAATTTAATTTAAAAAATAAGAACGAGATGATTGATTATCGAAAAGAATTTGATGACAAAGGATATTTTACATGCGTTTCGATTCTTGATGATTCGGAAAAAAAAGAATTATTGTCTAAAATTGATCAAATTGAAAAAAGTGTCATATCGTATCCAGAAAACAAGAAAGAACAGGATCCTAATAATCCTTCACGACTCAGAAAAATAAATGATTTAGCTTTGAATAATCAATATTTTCTAAAGATCTCAAAAAAGCCAGAGATACTAGATATTGTAGCAAAATGCATAGGTGGAGATATTAAGCATTTTGGAGATCAATTATTCATGAAACCTCCTGGGGGTGTTGAAAAAACAAGTCATCAGGATTCTCCCTATTTCCCAATCTCTCCCATGAATCTCATCAGTTGCTGGATAGCACTGGATGATGTCAATGAAGAGAATGGATGTATGAAATTTATTCCCGGTAGTCATAAATGGGGTGCATTACCTCATACTGAAAAATGGATGGTTGGCGATCGAGAAGACATGTGCATCCCTAAGGATCAAATCGATGATAAAGAAGAAGTTTCTATTCACCTAATAGCCGGAAGTGCTTCATTTCACCACAGTCTTCTAGTCCACCGTTCAGGACCGAATAAGACATCTCAGTCACGAAGAGGTTGGGCCATTCATTATATGAGTGCAAAATCAAAATGGACTGATGGAGGTCAAATAAAACCAGAATTTAAACTTCTGAGAGGAGAAAACCATCCTGAATGTGTTTGATTGAAAAATTTTGAAATGTTTCTAAGAACAAGTAATTTTAAAAAAATATTCATGAAAAATAAGTATTAGAAATGAAATCAAAAGCTATTTTGGGTGAAATAATAAATGCTAAATCGAACAAAGAAGTTGCATTATTATATGACTAATGGGCCAAGTCATATGACACTGATCTAGAAAAAGTCCGTCCAGGTAACCAAGGAGCAATCTATACAGTTGAGATGTTTAAAAAGTATGTTCCCCTTGACGGGAAGGCATTCTTTGCGCAACATTTTCTCTGCAAAAAAGTTTGAGAATGTTTTACAAAATAAATAACCGAAACATTTAAGGATAACAAATGAACATTAATGATGTAAAAAAAACAATCTGTGGACCAATGATCCCAGTTATTACAAACCTTAACCAAGACCTGAGTGTGAATCCAGCGGGGATTAGAAATGAGGTTCAATACCTGATAGATCATGGTATTCAAAAAGGTCGTGGTGTTCTGCTCGCAGCAGGAGCAGGAGGTGATTTTAATATGCTCAACTTAGAAGAGAGAAAACTTGTATGCAGAACTATTGTGGAAGCCGCAGAGAATAGAGTTCCAGTGCTGGTAGGGGCGCAGGACACAAATGTGAACAACATGATCGAAATGGCAAAATATGCTGAAGAAATTCATGCCTATGGCATTCAATTCAGCACAACCTACTATTACCCACCATCAAATACGGATGCTCTGAATCTGTACCGGACAATTCATGATGCCACAAGTTCTATCGCCATCATGGCCTACAACACATTTTGGCATAACTACGACTTTCCATTTGAAATACTTGATCAGGTCAGTGAACTTGAAAGAGTCGTTTCCCTAAAGTGGGCCCGCCCTGACAATGGAATTCCCTACATGGAGGGTGTTACACGATACTCAGATAAATTGGCAGTTGTAGATAATGGAGGGATGCACGTGATGAATCATATGCTGGGAGGGACTGGGTACATCACTCATCTCGCAACTGTCTGGCCGGAGCATGACCTGTCTGTTTGGAAACTTCTTGAGGCAGGAGATTATTCTGAAGCCCAGCAAAAAATCCAGTCCATAAACTGGCCCTGGCTTAAATTCCGCGGAAAAATGTCTTCTCGAACCAGTGGAGAATCTCCTCCAGTGAAAGCTGCACTTGATCTGCTGGGGCGCTGTGGGGGACCTTCGAGACTTCCTTCAAGAAGCCTAAATTCCGAAGAACGTGAAGAACTCAAACAGGTTTTAAATGATCTGGGTGTACCAGAACTCAAGTAAATCAATTCATAGTAAGCATCCAACCCTTTATTTCTATTTAGTCGACATGAAAAAAAATAAAGCAGTTTTTCGAGGAATCTATGTTCCTCTTGTTACTCCGTTTAATCAGCAGGACAAATTGGATGAACAAATGACGGATAGACTTTATGGGTACCTTACTGAGTTTCCTATCGAAGGTTTTTATGTTGGCGGTAGTACAGGAGAGTGCTTTCTGCAGACTGTGGAAGAGCGTTCCAATTTTCTCCAAATACTCTCAAAGATAAATGATGGCAAAAAATCAATAATAGCCCACATTGGAAGCACTGCCTTAAAAGATGCTCTCCATTTGGGAGAAACCGCGATAAACTGTAAATATGATGCAGTAGCGTCAGTCCCCCCCTTTTATTATCGGTACAGTAAAAAAGAGATTTTCCAATATTACGAGGAACTCAGTCAAAATCTTGACCTCCCGTTATTCATCTACAATATCCCAGGTTCCACGGGAATTGATTTCACCGTTGAGGATTTGGAGTATTTGTTGAAAATTAAAAATATTGTCGGCATCAAGCATACTGCCAAGGATTTTTATATAGTAGAAAGAATCAAGGAAAGGGTTCCCGAATCAATTATTTTCAACGGTCCGGATGAAATGTTGATTGCAGGTCTCTGCATGGGTTGTGATGGCGGTATAGGTAGCACCTACAACCTGATGCCGGCGGAATTCTGCAAAATTTATCAGTCCTTTCGAGAAGGTGATCTGAAAACCGCACAGAAATATCAAATAAAAGTAAATCAGGTGATTGAAATACTTCTGAGTATGAATTTTTATGGAGCAATCAAATATTTGCTCAACAAAAGAGGCATCAATTGTGGTACAACAAGAAAACCTTTTTCTGAATTGAATCCTGCCCAACTCTATCAACTGGACAAGATTCATGAAACAATCAGCCATTCATGAAGAGAATTAAAAGCCAGACGAGAAAACACAGGGAAGTCTATTTCAATGGCGACTTCATTCCTGAAATTGAGGCACGGATCTCTATCTTCGACTGTGCCCTGATGTACGGGGACATGGTCTTCGAGATGACCCGAACTTTCAACCAGAAGGCGTATCGGCTGCACCAGCATATCGAGCGGTTGTATGCATCCCTTGCTTATGTGCAGATCGACTGCGGCCTAACACCAGTCCAGATGGAGGCGGCAACGGAGGAAACGCTGGCGCGGAATCTGCCAGCCCTTGGGGGTTACGACGTGCAGATCATGCATAATGTCACTCGCGGTGGACTGGGTCTCTACGACACCCTTATCAAAGAGGGAACATCGCCAATCGTCACAATCAATGTATTACCCTTGGTGCGTCACAACGGGAGTGTGGCCCACAAGTACGAAGAGGGATCACACTTCGTCATCACGCCCCAGCAGTCGGTGCCGTCGCGCTACATCGACCCCAAGGCCAAGAACCGTAGCCGTATTTACTACAAGCTAGCCGAATTACAGGCAACCCAGATGGAAGAGGGAGCCAATGCGCTACTAACAGACGAGCACGGCTTCATCACCGAGGGAACGGGCAACAACTTCTTCATGGTTCGCGACGGTAGTATCCTAACACCCCGACCACGTGACATCTTGCGAGGGGTGTCCCGCAAGGCGTGCATGGAGTTGGCAGGTAAGCTTGGTATCCCCGTGCGCGAGACGGATATCGAACCTTATGACGTTCGCGCAGCAGATGAGGCTTGGCACACGAGCACAACCATCTGCATGCAACCTATCACACGTTTCAACTTTCAATCCGTGGGGGATGGCAGACCGGGACCGATCTTCCGTAAGCTGTTGGCCACTTGGTCTGAGGAAGTTGGTGTGGATATCGCGGGGCAGGCCCTGGAGTACGCCGAATTGGCGAAGACCTGGAGACCCTGATGCAGAGCCGCTGCAACGGGTAGATGGCAGCATATAGTATCCGAACCAGTCTGCATGTCGCTCTGGGTCTGTTGTGCTGTCTGCGTACGTTTAGCACTTTCATGAGGAAAAGGTTCTATCAACAAACCGTAGATGGAAAAAATGAATCAATAACATGGAACTACGTACTATTGCAAACACCAAATTGAGTGTTTCTCCCTTGTGTCTGGGAACGATGACGTTCGGGACTCCTGTCGGGGAGAAAGAGGCGATCAGGATAGTTCATCATTCTCTGGAAAAAGGACTTAATTTCTTTGATACGGCCAACATGTACGAAGGTTACAACCGCTATTTAGGCTCCCCGGGTGGAGTGGCTGAAAAGATTCTTGGAAAAGCCCTCAAAGGTAAGTATGAAAGCTGTGTCGTTGCAACCAAGGTTGGAATGAAAATTGGCCCCAATCAGGCAGATCAAGGACTGAGCAGAAAACATATTATTAGGGAGTGTGAACGTAGCCTGAAACGCTTGGGAATCGATAGGATCGATCTTTATTACATGCACAAACCGGATCCAGGTGTCAGCATGGAGGAATCAATCGAAGCTTTCGACCTTTTGGTGCAGGAAGGAAAAATCAAATATTGGGGTTTATCAAATTTTGATGCAGAAAAGACCAAGGCGGTTTTGCATTTCTGTGACGCAAATCAAAAACCCCGACCTGTTGCCAACCAACCTGCTTACAGCCTCCTAAATAGGGGAATAGAAAAAGATCTTTTACCGCTTTGCAAAAAAAATAATCTGTCTGTCTTCCCTTATCAGGTTTTACAAGGAGGTGTGCTGACTGGTAAATATGCCGATACAGAACGTCCCCCTAAGTGTTCACGAGCCGATTTAAAACCTGAATGGTTACCACAACTTAACAACAAGCAAATGCTGGAGCAGTTGAAGATATTGGTCAAGCAGGCGAAGGAGAAAAATCGTTCTATCCTAGAACACACTTTAATAGAAACTTTGAAAACAAACATTATCTGCAGCCTGATTGTGGGGGTGACGAATACCGATCAACTTAATCAAATTATTGGAATTCTTTCAAAAGCAAGTGAAAATTAAACACCTCACCTTGGAGTGATCGTTTATTCAGAACTAAAAAATACAGTAGATTCTTTTTGATCAAACTCGGCGTGAATGGTCTGCATTTTTTCATTCTATGCATTCAAACACGTATAATATCAGTTTTCTATAAACTGTCGGGAAAAAATTTAGTTAAAACCAGGATTTGATTATGAAAGTATCAGATGAAATAATTGAAAACTGTATCATCATTGCCTGTTCTTTTCATGAGGAAAACCGTAGCGGTTTGAAATTATATGAGTTTGACACGTCTAACAAAGGGTTTGAACTTCTGATTCAAGAAAATTTGCCATTTAATCCAATTTACATTGCCTTATCACAAAACAGGCAATTTCTATACTCAGCTTGTTCCCATTTACGCAAATCTGGATTTGTTTCAGTTCATGAGATTGATTTGGAGAAGCGAACTCTAACTCTAATCAACACACAAAATTCTGGTGGGTTGGTACCCTGTTATGTTTCGCTTGACCTGACAAACCGTTACTTACTGGCCGCAAACTACTATTCCGGATCTTTCCGCTGCTTTCCTATTCTGGATAATGGAGGGTTGGGGTTGCCTGTTCAAACCATCCATCATCATGGGCAAAGCGTCCATCCAGAAAGACAGACAGAGCCGCACATACACTGTATCCTCACCGACCCAACAAATTGTTTTGCATATGCAGTTGATTTAGGTACCGATCAAATAGTTTCCTATAATTTTAATTCAATAGATGGTGGAATCATAAAAATCCATGATGGAGTAACAAGTCTGCCCCCAGGATCTGGACCCAGGCACCTGTACTTTCATCCAAGACAATCCTGGGTGTACCTCATCACGGAACTCTCAAACAAAATTCACTGCTACAAAATAGATGAAGGGTCAATTTTGATAGAAACCCATCAATCAAACACCATTCATGAAAGTCAAAAAAGTGAATCATTTTCTGCAGACATTACCATCGATCCTTTGGGATTATTTCTGTATGCTTCAAACAGAGGGCATGACTCTATAAGTATTTTTAGTATCTCCCAAATTGACGGTACACTCAATTACCTGACAACTAAGTCTTCAGGCGGCAAATACCCCTGGTCACTGGATATTAATTCTACCGGCGATTTTTTGATAGTTGCGAATCAACACTCGAACAATATAGTTATCTTCCAAAGGAATAAGGAGAATGGGATGATTTCCAAAATTGCCAAATTGCAGGATGTCTCAAATACTGTAGCAGCAAAGTTTTGCTAGTCAATTTATTGTCAGAGAAGAACGAATTAGTTCATGCATCTTTTCTTTCCATTAAGTCAGTAGGCTTGTAGGTGCCTAATTCTTTTTGAAAACAACTTTTTTTAATTTCATCTTTATAAGCTCTTATTCGAATTATGGATTGCATTTGGTTTCTACCTCCTGGGGTCTAACATATTATGAGACAAATGTTCTTGAGATTGCAATCGTGTAATTCTTCGTAGCAACAAAATACTATGAAAAGAAAAATCCCTTCACTTACAAAAGCAGGATGTCTAGCAAGACAGTCTATTCTTGCAGAAATAATTAAAAGAAATGGCCTTGATTCTGTACTGATAACTAATCCTAAACTAGTTCATTATTTTACCGGTTTCTGGGGACGCTGTATCATGTCACCGGTTTTCTGGATGAATGATAACAATCAAACCATTTTGTCAATTCCTCATCGTGCAGATAATCTGTTTTCTGATGATGTTATTATTTATCCATCCAACAGAATGGGCACCCTAGTTGATCAGCAATTATATCTCGCCATTGAACCTATTCTGAAACACCTTCCATCAACAGAGAAAATTGGTTTTAATGAATATGTTCCGGGAACATACCTTTCACACTTCGAGTGGTTTGATGTTAGTATTGATTTACTCAAAATGCGGAGAAAAAAACATCCGGATGAAATAGATTTGATTACATTTGCCATTGAAGCCTGCGAGCATTCCTACTCACACGTACCTGAAATGTTACAGGAAGGAATTGATGAAATTGAACTCTGGGCTAATATACAAAAGTTAGCTGCTGATTTTGTCGGAGAAACTTTGGGGGAAATCGGAAATGACTATCAAATTGGCAGTGCCGGAAGTAAACCGAGAAATAGAAAAGCTCAAAGCGGCGAGATGGCCGTTTTGGACGTCTCAATTGTGGTCAGGGGTTATGCCAGTGATATGTGCCGTAGCTTTGTAGTCGGTGGCGAAGCAACACCGATTCAACTGGAGGCACAGAATAAAATAATTGAAACATTACAATTTGCCGAATCCAAGGTTAAGCTTGGTTCCAGTTGCCGTAAACTACATGAAGAGGTCATAGAATTAATTAATGGATGGCATGATTTTGAATTCCAACATCATCTTGGTCACGGTATAGGGCTTGGCAATCATGAAGCACCAAGAATTAATTTGGAATGGAATGATCATTTCGAGTTAGGCGATGTATTTGCTATGGAACCCGGGTTGTACGGAAGGGGACTTCAAGCTGGAGTCAGAATTGAAGAAGTCTACCACCTTTCTGAAAAAGGCTTGAAAAAACTGACAAA
>Ga0207965_1000321_pt1 | contig 13860 bp, 10 predicted proteins | sample Knorr_S23_td_O2m_FD_185609 | JGI IMG/M metagenome (GOLD analysis project Ga0207965, IMG submission 185609) | Marine microbial communities from Southern Atlantic Ocean transect - Knorr_S23_td_O2min_ad_571m_LV (SPAdes) (version 2) | ecosystem: Environmental > Aquatic > Marine > Oceanic | place...
TCACCTTGAACTGTGACTACCGGAGCTACATTGGCTCGAGATTCAGGGCTTGAGGTACCGGCACCGAGTGACCCTGTTTCTGAAGCAATTATCATATTGTCGACAAGGTAATCCGGTCTCAGCGTGGCATAGGCTTTGCGTTCTACCCCGTTGACGTTGAGCGTCCACACCAATTCTCGTTCGCCCCAATCAGAAGGAACAGCAACTTCAAAAGTAAAGCGATTACGGCGCGGCAAAAAATGGGTAGGTTGGCCTTGGTCCATGTCACCTGGAGAGAAATTATTGTTCTCTCCTACGGGCATATTCGGAGTTTCTTCCCAGTTCTCGTTCATGTAGCCGAACATCATGCTAAAAGTGCCGTCATCATTTGGGCGCCAACCTTCAAATGCTGGCTCTACATGTCGGCCCTTGCTGTAAGTCTGCGCAAACACAGAATGTGCGCATAAAACGGTCAACAGGATCCCGGCAATTACCTTGATCACTAACCTGCTTCTTGTTAGTTCAAATGCTTTCATACTTTTCAGCCTCTCGTTTTAGGACTGGTTTCTCGATCAATCAGACGCCGGAGACTGCTCTGGCATCGGTGCCACTAAAGGAGCACCACACAGCGGACAGCCGATTACATGATCGTTCGGTCCCAAGTTTAAAACTTGACGTCGGTTTTCCATCTCAGCAAAGAACTGCTCCTCATTCATCTTTACGCGCATTCCGAGATCGATAAACATATTGGTTACAGAGCGATTGCCTGACCCCTGCCAATTCCTAGGATCGGGCACGTTGGGATTAGTATCCGTATTATTCATATATCCGACAATATGCAGAATAGTGCCTTTGGGCAGCAAAGGAGCAGCTTGGTCTTCGTAGGCATATCCCCTTACCCAGTTATGGTCATAACCGACACAGGAAAGGGTTTCTGCTGTGTATCCCCAGATTGCTTCCAGACACATACGTTCTCCTGGTGCATGCAGGTGTGGCTCAAAAGTGACAATCTTTGTGTGATCCTCAAGCACCTTGTATGCGTGCAATTCTTGATCGTTTTCACTCCCTGCTATACTTATGTCTACCCCATTACCAAGTCCTAGTATCGATCGCTCATACTTTGGTTCGTAGCCCTTAGGATGAAAACGGAATCCTATTTCTAAATGGCCTGTAGTGTCCTGACCATTGGAATGTATGTGTACCGAGTTAGAATATATGTAAGTTCCGGCGCGCAGCAGTCGGCCCCCATCTTCATCGAATAGGTCAGGATTACGGCCAACCTCATGCACAGGCCATCCTGTGACGGACCCTTCGACGCGTTGTCCGTTCTCATCCAATTCTGCCGTGCTCCAGATCATGTGGTGAAAAATGTAGCGACCGCCTACCGTAGCCCGACCAGTTCCAATCTGATTATTGACGTCATTAACTTCAATGATTTCCACCGATTTAACGTAACGGTCCTCTTCCAGCCCTACAGGAACCCGTTCAATTTCGCCCCACCAGTCCGGTGTTCCCGCTAGTTTAGTCACATCGTTTGTTTTGACAATTAAGTCAGGGCCACCCGCAGTCCATTTAATGCTGTCGTCGAAAACAAGGGGTTCTGGGGCGTTAGCTAGATTACCTTTGGGGGCGCCACTGCGAGCCCAACTGGAAATAGCGGCAAGTTCTTCATCACTAAGAGAAGGATCATCTTTGTAACTCTGAATGCCGATGTCTTTCTCCATATACCAAGGTGGCATGGCACCCGCACGATTGCGTAACCCGGTCTTGTATTCAATGAGTCCAGCAAACGGAGCGACCTGCTCAAAAGTCACCAGTGGCATTGGGCCAACACCACCGGGTCGGTGGCAATGCTGGCAACTTCGTTGCAGGATAGGTTCAATATCCTCGTGGAAAGTAAACTGCTCTTCTTGAGCGTTGGCCATAAAAGGAAGGCCCAGCAAAAGCAGAAATCCCAACGTCTTGCAAAAAGTAGTCGCGTTAATGCTTGTAATTGACATTCTCAGAACCTCTTATATGATTTCGCCGTTTTGGTGTTCCTAGGTTATAGAAAGCTTTCGATCATTTCATTCATTCTGGTCGGGTTTTCCGAAGCTTGCAACACCCAATGAACAGAGCTACGCGGCTCTGGGACACATTCTAGACGACTTCGCGAAATCGTGAAATTGGTTTGTGTCCAAGACTAATCGGAAAAAGCCTGTCTTTCTTCTTCTGTGATCTCCTTGATGCTCAGTTTAATACGACCACGGGCATCGAGATCGGTACACTTCACTAATACATCCTGCCCTTCTTGGAGGTGTTCATTTACATTCTCCACTCTTTCCTTCGATATTTGAGAAATATGAACTAGGCCATCCTTACTAGGCAAGATTGTCACAAAGGCTCCAAAATCTACAATTCTCGCCACCTTGCCATTGTAAAGCTTACCAATTTCGGCTTCAGCTGTAATGGCGTTAACCATTTCCACAGCCTTGTCACGAGACTCGGTGTCCTCACCATAAATGCGTACATTGCCATCATCGTCGATGTCAACAGAAGCTCCTGTGTCTTCGGTTATTCCCCGGATAACAGCTCCGCCTTTACCGATCACATCACGGATCTTATCGGTATCAATCTTCAACATAGCCATCGATGGTGCATTTTCGGAAACCGTCGGTCTGGATTCGGCTAGAACTTTGTTCATCTCTCCAAGGATATGCAACCTCGCTTCACGAGCTTGGGCCAATGCGATTTCCATGATTTCTTCAGTGATACCTTGAATCTTGATATCCATTTGAAGCGCTGTAATCCCATCAGTTGTGCCCGCTACCTTGAAATCCATATCTCCCAAATGGTCCTCATCACCAAGTATATCTGTTAGTACCGCGAAGCTATCTCCCTCTTTTATCAAGCCCATAGCGACTCCCGCCACCGGAGCTGAAACCGGCACTCCGGCATCCATCATCGACAAACTACTGCCACAGACACTGGCCATAGAACTAGAGCCATTGGATTCGGTAATTTCCGAAACTATACGAATAGTGTAAGGAAATTCTTCTTCGCTAGGCATTACGGCAGCGACGCCACGTTTAGCAAGTCGGCCATGTCCAATTTCGCGGCGTTTCGGCCCGCTCATGAAACCGGTTTCACCAACCGAAAATGGCGGAAAGTTATAATGAAGCATGAAAGCATCTTTCTTAGTCCCATTTAGACCTTCCACTATCTGAGCATCACGCAGAGGACCCAAGGTGGTTATTACCAACGCCTGAGTTTCACCGCGAGTAAACAGCGCCGAACCATGGGTTTTCGGTAGCAATCCTGCTTCCACATGAATGTCACGAACAGACTTGGTGTCTCGACCATCGATACGTGGCTCGCCTTTAATAATTCGATTACGAACAGTGCTTTTCTCAAGCCCGCTGAAGACTTCGACGACTTCATCTTCAATGGGTCCAGATTCTTCTTCTACAAACTGTTCTATAGCCTGTTGCCTGAGTGCGTCGGTCGCCTCATAGCGCTTAACTTTTTCTGAAATCTGGTAGGCCTCAGTAACTCCGTCTGCAAACATTTCAGTAATCGCTGTTTTCAACTCATTGTTTTCGGGGGGTGCTTCCCATTCCCAGGCCGGTTTACCAACTTCTTGCTTCAGTTCTTCTATGGCATTAATGACAACCTGCATTTCCTGATGAGCATACAATACTGCTCCTAACATTTGATCTTCGGACAACTGACTAGCTTCGGATTCCACCATCAACACCGCTGACTTAGTGCCCGCTACAACCATATTGAGCAAAGACGATTCCAGTTTTTCATAATTGGGATTGAGCACATAACCTGTCTGCTCATCGTATCCCACGCGGGCTCCCCCAATGGGCTCCAAGAATGGTATCCCTGAAATAGATAGTGCCGCAGAAGCGCCAATTATTGCGGCGATATCCGGATCCTCTTCCTTGCCACCTGAGATTACAGAGCAAATCACCTGCACTTCGTTCATGAATTTTTTGGGGAACAAAGGCCGAATAGGCCGATCGATCAGACGCGAGGTTAGGGTTTCTTTCTCCGTTGGCCGCCCTTCACGTTTGAAAAACCCCCCGGGTATCTTGCCTACCGCATAGGTTTTTTCTTGGTAATTAACCGTTAGCGGGAAAAATTCCTGTCCTGGCTTGGCCTTTTTTCTTCCTACAACTGTAGCCAATACTTGGGTGCTGCCCATGCTTACCACCACCGATCCTGTTGCTTGTCGAGCGACCTTACCCGTTTCGATGGTGACTGATTGATCGCCAAACTGAAACGTCTTACTTACCTGATTAAACATAATTTTTTATCCTAATAATTCAAAACATACGCCTTAATTACGTCGGGCGTATCGTTCTAGTGATAGAGTATTTAACTATCAGTGACTTTACCTACGCAGACCGAGTCGCTTGATAAGTGAAGCGTACCTTTCAATGTTTTTACGCTTAAGATATTCAAGTAACTTTTTCCTGTTATTCACCATGCGAATAAGACCACGTCGTGAATGGTGGTCATGGGTATGCTCTTTGAAGTGAGCTTGCAATTCATTAATATTAGCGGTCAATAAGGCTACCTGTACCTCTGGGGAACCGGTGTCACCATCACTCAGCGCGTATTCTTTAACAATTGTTTCTTTCTGTTCAGCTGATAAAGCCATTACTTTCCTCCGTAATATGCGGCGCAAATGATGCTTGCTGGTAGTGTGATTTTCCCACTAAGTACCAACTGAGCAATGCCAATATCCTTATAAAATCAGGGTAACCATGCATATTTATAGTTACCTAATACTATTCCTTTTGCTTGTTTTTAGTTGTTTACAATAAGCTATTTTCTCTTTCGAATAACATCGTTATTAATTAATGATCAAACGCCTAGGAGCTACCTTACCGTCATCATCAATACTGCCGATACCGATAAATTGCTCGTCTTCGTACATTCTCACCAGACCATTTTTTGGCAAGTGTCTTACCAACACTGCCTGCCCATTTTTAACATGGCTGGCAGTAATACTGGGCAAGTTGACTTCTGGCAGATCTTGTATAGCCCGGTCCATTGGAATAAGAAACTGATCAATCTTGTCCAGCCCCCTATTTTCCTTTTCCAAGGCTAATTCTTCAGAGCTAATGCTGTCTTTTTCCGTAAACACACCTGCCTGGGTTCTGCGTAATTCAATAACATGGGCACCACACCCCAGTTCCTGCCCCAAGTCATCTGCAATGGTGCGAATATAAGTGCCCTTGCTACAAGATATTTCTAACTCTAGCTCACTATTAACAAACTCTACTAAGCAAATTTGATACAGCGTTACTAGTCTTGGTTCTCTTTCAACGGTAATACCTTTGCGAGCAAGTTTGTAAAGCGGCACTCCGTTCATCTTAATCGCAGAGTGCATTGGAGGCACTTGTTCTACCTCTCCTTTAAACTTTGTGAGTGCTCTTTCAACCGCTTTGCGACTTACGCTTATTCCTTCGTTTCGCTCAATAATCGAACCTTCGCTGTCACCAGTGTCAGTTCTTATACCCAATTTTATCCTAGCTCTATAGCGCTTATCAGAGTCCAAGAGAAACTGCGACACCTTGGTCGCTTCCCCTAAGCACACAGGCAATACGCCAGTAGCGAGTGGGTCGAGACTGCCAGCGTGACCGGCTTTGTTAGCCTCATAAAGCCTTTTGACTTCTTGCAAGGCCGCATTAGAACTGAGCCCATTAGCCTTGTCCAGCACCACGATGCCGCTAATATTTCGAACCCTGCGTCGACGCTGCCTGCTCAACCAATATTCCTTTTATCCATCTGACTTAATACTCTAATAGCTACGCTAACGTTGTTCTTGATCCGCTGCTAACGCATCGTCGATGAGGTCCGAAAGCTGCTGGCCCCTCTCTACACTACTGTCATAGTGAAATTGAAGCTTGGGTACCGAACGAATTTCTAACCGCTTAGCCAACATCGACCTAAGAAAACCAGCTGCCTGGCGCAAAGTTTTCAGATTTTCTTCAACCTCCAACTTGTCTATCTCACCAGGATCAGTTAAGGATGCATGATTCAGTTCTTCGCTGTCTGATAGAGTATTCAAAACGGTGACATACACGTTGGCATAACCCAAGTCTCTACTTATGTCCACTCCTGTAATAGAAACCATGCCAATTCGCGGGTCTTTCATTTCTACCTGAATCAACGTGGCTAATTCCCGTTGAATTTGATCGGCAACTCGCTGGTTTCTGGATGATGTCTCGGACATGGCCTTTAAACTCCAACTGCCTAGAGGCTTCTTGCAACTTCAGTCTTTTTGTACACTTCAATTTTGTCACCAACTTTGACATCGTTGTAATTGCGAACGCCAATACCGCACTCCATACCATTTCGAACTTCTGCCGCATCATCCTTAAACCGTCGGAGTGACTCCAGTTCGCCCTCGTAGATAACCACGTTGTCGCGCAAGACACGAATAGGTTTGCTGCGATAGACAGTACCTTCGACTACCATACTGCCGGCGATCTGGCCGAATTTTGGTGAATTGAAAACGTCTCGAACCTCGGCAACGCCGATAATTTCCTCTCGAATATCCGGCGCCAATAAGCCACCCATTATGACCTTGGTATCATCGATAACATCGTAGATGACATTGTAATAGCGCAATTGCAACCCTTCGTTCTCAGCGATATCAAGTGCCGTCTTGTCCGCACGCACGTTAAAACCAATTATCATGGCTTTGGATGTTTCCGCCAAGTGCGCATCATTTTCCGATATTCCCCCAACCCCGGAGGCGACGATGTTCACTTCTACTTCATCGGTATTCAGTTTCTGCAATGAAGTGCTGATAGCCTCTAACGATCCGCGTACATCTGCCTTGAGAATGACGTTGAGGATCTGCTTATTATCCCTACCTATACCCGTAAACATGGTCTCCATCGTTGCTGACTGTTGCTTCGCTTGACGAGAATCTCTATGACGCTCCCGCCGAAATTCAGCAACTTCCCGTGCCTTCTTTTCATCAGTCACAACAACGAATTCGTCTCCGGCATTGGGCACACCGTTAAGTCCAAGAATTTCCACTGGTATGGAAGGGCCCACAGACGTAACGGTATTACTCATCTCGTCAACCAATGCCCTAGCTCGGCCGTATTCGTGACCAGCCAGCACGATGTCACCCGTATTCAGAGTGCCATTCTGAACCAGCACAGTGGCCACGGGGCCACGGCCCTTGTCCAGCCTTGATTCAATAATTACTCCTTGCCCTGGCACATCGGCATACGCCTTTAATTCCAACAATTCTGCCTGCAGTAGTATCGCTTCCAGCAAATCATCGATACCCTGACCCGTTTCCGCGGAGACCTCAATAAATTGTGTGTCTCCCCCCCAATCCTCAGGAATTACTTCTAGCGCAGATAATTCGTTCTTAACCCTCTCAGGATCCGCTCCCTCCTTATCCATCTTGTTGATCGCGACCACTAACGGCACTTCGGCTAGCTTTGCGTGTTGTACGGCCTCCTCTGTTTGCGGTTTCGCGCCATCATCACCTGCAACAACAAGCACAATAACATCTGTAGCTTTAGCTCCCCGTGAACGCATGGCAGTGAACGCAGCATGGCCGGGTGTATCCAGGAAACTGATCAAGCCATGGTCGGTATTCACGTGATAAGCACCAATATGTTGTGTTATTCCCCCTGCCTCATGGGAAGCCACTTGGGATTTGCGAATGTAATCAAGCAGCGAAGTTTTACCATGGTCTACGTGACCCATTACAGTGACAACTGGCGCTCTACTTACCTCATCCTCACCGATTTCCGAAGCTAGTGATTCAGCTAATTGTTCTTCGATGGCATCTTCGGATACGAATTTAGCCTGATGACCCATTTCTCCAATCAAAAGCGACGAAGTATCTTGATCGAGCATCTGATTAATGGTGGCCATCACTCCCATATCGAATAGGACTTTGATAATTTCAGCCGACTTAACCGACATCTTTTGAGCCAGCCCAGACACCGAGTTGGCTTCTCCGATAGTGATTTCTCTGGAGATAAATTCGGTGGGTTTTGCAAACGCGTGCTGTTGCGCGGAAAGCCTGGCTTTGCTCTTGCGTCCACCCCCCCTACGCGAGCGACCACTAATTCCGTCGAAATCGTCTCCCTCGAGCACGAAGTCGTCATTGACATGAATATTCTTCGCATGCCGTTTTGGGGCCTGAGCCTTGGCCTTGTTACGAAGATGTGTTTTCTTCTTCTCTACGGGATCATCGGAGTCTTCCTTGGTCTGGCCCTTGCGCTTGGCCCCTGCCTTAGCAGCACGTCCTGTATCGGCATCAGAAGGAGGAACATCCGCAGGCGGCGCTGCCGGCAGATCCCGCAGTTCTTCCTGCTGCTCTGGCTTCTCAGGTTGCGTGATTTCCTTTGCCGCTTCATGCTTTGCTTCTTCTTCACTAACCTGTATTTCTTCAGAAGCAATTGCAGCATTATCGAGTTTCTTTTCTTCGCCAGGGGCTGGCGCTTCTAATTCTGGTAAGGGTGGCTCTTCGTCTACCGGGCTGCGCTTCACGTAGGTGCGTTTCTTTCGTACTTCAACATTGACAGTCTTGCCACGACCGTGGCTTGAGGCAGCTTTCAATGTGCCAATTGTCTTGCGCTTCAATGTAATCTTTTTCGGAGCCGCACCAGTCGCTTCCCGGTCACCGTGGCTACGGCGTAGGAATAGCAATAACGCGTTCTTATCCTCGTTAGAGATTAGCTCCTTTGCTTTTGTATGTGGAAGCCCTGCCTCCTTGATTTGGGACAGCAACTTCTTAACCGAAACACCGACAACTCCAGCTAATTCACTAATCGTTACATCTGCCATTAAATAGTCCCTCTCACTACTTCAGTTCGTAGTGTTTTACTCCTCGAACCATGGTGCTCGCGCAGTCATGATCAATTTGCCAGCCCGTTCTTCATCGATGCTTTCAATATCATTCAGTTCGTCAATGGACTGCTCGGCCAAATCTTCCATGCTAAGGATGCCCTTTTTAGACAACTCGAGCGCCAGCACATTGTCCATACCTTCCATATTCAAAAGGTCATCCGCAATATTTGCAGATGACAAATCTTCTTGCGAGGCGATGGCCTGGGTAAGTAAAGCATCCTTTGCCCGATTACGGAGGTCGTTGGCAATCTCTTCATCAAACCCTTCGATTACGAGTATCTCATCCAGTGGCACGTAGGCAATCTCTTCCAAAGAAGTGAAACCTTCCTGCACAAGCACCTCAGCTACTTCATCGTCCACCTCAAGCGCTTGCATAAACAGTTCAATAAAACTGCTCGCTTCCTGTTGCTGTTTAGCTGCCGCATCTTCTTCGCTCATGACGTTAATTGTCCAGCCGGTCAGCTGGCTAGACAAACGCACATTCTGACCGTTTCTGCCAATAGCCTGGGCCAGGTTTTCTTCTTCTACAGCGATGTCCATCGTGTGGCCATCCTCTTCCACGATTATAGATGCTACCTCTGCCGGAGACATCGAATTGATCACCAGTTGTGCAGGATTGTCATTCCATAAAATAATATCTATACGTTCATTTGCGAGTTCATTAGACACTACCTGCACACGAGAACCACGCATCCCAACACAGGCTCCAACCGGATCGATGCGGCCGTCGTTAGTGCTAACCACAATCTTGGCCCGCGAGCCCGGGTCGCGCGCAGCAGCTTTGATTTCTATTATTTCTTCTGCAATCTCTGGCACTTCGATCTTGAACAATTCAATCAACATATCCGGGGAAGTGCGGCTCAAGAAAAGTTGGGGACCCCGTTGTTCCGACTGCACATCGGTGAGCAGAGCCCGCATTCTATCACCTATGCGAAAGGTCTCTCGCGGGATCATCTGGTCTCTTGGCAGCAGAGCTTCAGCGTTTTTTCCAAGGTCGACAATGATGCTGTCTCGCGTGACCTTCTTGACGGTTCCGGCAACGAGTTCGCCTACCCGATCCTCGTACTCTGAAATTACGATTTCTCTTTCCGCTTCCCGTACTTTCTGAACGATTACCTGTTTAGCAGTCTGTGCTGCGATACGACCAAATTCGACATTGTCGATTTTCTCTTCCCATGTATCGCCAATTACCAGTGACTTATCTTTTCCACTGGCCTGTTCAAGAGTCAACTGGAACCCTTCTTCTAGGTATTCTTCTTCGTCCACAACTGTCCATACACGAAATGTTTCGTAGTCGCCCGTATCACGATTAACTGAAACTCGACACTCTATTTCTTTGTCGTCATAAAGTTTCTTGGTCGCGGTAGCAAGCGCCGATTCTATCGCCTCAAAAATCACACTGCGTGAGACACCCTTCTCGTTAGAGACAGCGTCCGCAACCATTAGTATTTCTTTGCTCATCATAACTGTATCACCCTACTCGAAGCCTTCGCCTGGATTCACTTCCAGACCTGGAACAAATGTTCCTTAAAATACGACATTCGCTTTTTCGATGTCTGTGTGCTGTAGCCGAAACCCTTCACCATCAACGCTTAACACGATTTCGTCTCCTGAAACATTTTCTATCGATCCATTGAGCTTGCGCCTCCCATCCACAGGATGGTGCAAGCGCACTTTCACAGCGCTACCTATAAACCGCCCGAACTGCTCCGAAGTAAACAAAGGTCTATCAAGCCCTGGTGATGACACCTCAAGAGTGTATTCACCGCCAATTGGATCTTCCATGTCTAATATGGCACTAACTTGTCGACTTACTTTTTCGCAATCCGCGATCGTGACTCCTTCTTCACGCTCGATATAAATTCTTAATATAGAGTATTTGCCTCTCTGGCTAAGATCGATTCCCCACAACTGCAACTCCATGGCTAACACGGTGGGCTCGATCAACTCTGTTATCGCCGTTTCACTTCTTTTCACGCAACCTCGTCCCATTAATAAGCATATATTTCAACACAAAGCCTTCTTGCCTCCACTAAAACCACGGACCACACCTTTACCTCAGATACAAAAAATGGGCCAAACGCCCATTCTTAATTTATCCGTAATCCAGGCTAATCAGAGCCTAGTGCGGAGTATTTTTTTACGGTCATATGAGCTTTTTGCGCTCTTAAATCACGTTAAAAAAATTGGTAGCGGGGGCAGGATTTGAACCTACGACCTTCGGGTTATGAGCCCGACGAGCTGCCAGACTGCTCCACCCCGCACCAGCTCCTACATAACCCCTTGTTTTTTATCTAAAAATATATGACCCAGTAAACTATGATCACAATCTCACAAGGGGCACGCATTATAAGGAGGAGAACGGGCTGAGGTCAAGATTTTACGCGGCTTTGCGGCGATTCAGTACTCTAACGATGCCACATTGAAAGACAGGTTTAAGAAGACAAAATTTGAATTTGAGCAGGCTGAAACCATCAATATTAGATATTCTCGGTAAAAGATGGTGCCGAAGGCCGGACTCTAATGGCTGTATATAACACCAATTTAGGCTATTAATGTGCTTTAGCCCGCCATAAATAAAATTCTACCCCCTCCCTGAAATTCATTAATGCATGACCCTACAAATAAGGGTGGGGGGAGGCCTTTTGCCTGCCTTAATAATTACAGTTGCCAACCCCATACTTAAAGGCTAATTTGAAAAAATCTGAAAAAAATTAAAGAGCAGTATTTGATGGGTAACACTTTAAATATCTATTAAAAGGATAGCAACGGGCAAATCCATCTTAACTACTGTCAGTCATTATTCATTTTGACCCGTGGCTCTCTGAATCAAAACAAAAAATAGATAGAAAAAAATTTAAAGGTTATTCATCGGGAAACCAAAGTGAAGTTGGTGTGGTGTTTAGTTTATGCCTCAGGCAAGATTCCTTAATAACACCTTTCTACGCTGATATTGTTTCTAAAATCTATCTAGAGATGCCGCTTATGTTTGCCAACTTACAATCATTGATATCACCTCTTCTGACCGTATTTGGTGATAACCGTTTCATTCAGTCCTCTCTAGCCATAGCCCTATCTTTTATAGTGGCTTGGATATTTAATCGCATCATCATTACCGGACTCAAGAATTTAGCGCAAAAAACGCGCCTCACTTTAGACGACCAAGTGATTAGCCTGTTACATGGACCAATCTACAACAGTATTTTGCTCCTTGGACTTGCCAGCGCCTTATTGATTCTCTCGCCAGCCGACCTCTTCCTAGAAATTGGTTTCTCATTGATGAAGTCTTTTGCCCTTATTATTTGGGTAACTTTTTTGCTTCGCATCAATCGAATTTTGCTCACTCGCATTGCAGAAAATGAGAAACGAATAAAGGTAGTTCATCACCAAACTCTGCCGCTATTCCTAAATCTGATCAACATCATTATCGTTGTACTAGCTGTTTATTTCCTATTTTCAGCGTGGAATATTGATATGACTGCTTGGCTAGCCTCCGCTGGCATTGTAGGCATAGCTGTAGGATTTGCTGCTAAGGACACACTGGCAAATTTGTTTTCCGGTGTCTTCATCATGGCAGATGCGCCTTATAAGATCGGCGACTTTATCGTCTTGGACACCGCCGAACGGGGTGAAGTAACCCACATCGGTGTCCGCAGCACAAGAATACTAACCAGAGACGATGTCGAGGTCACCATTCCGAATTCAGTGATGGGCAATACAAAAATAATTAATGAATCTGGCGGGCCGTCTGAAAAGTACCGTTGTATTGCCTCAGTTGGTGTCGCCTATGGCACGGATATCGATAAGACAAGAGACATCTTGATAGCGATCGCTCAGGCCGAAGTGCTCGTATGTGACGACCCCGCTCCCATAGTCCGTTTCCGTATGTTTGGGGCCTCCAGCCTAGATTTCGACCTTCTAGTCTGGATATCTAAACCTGCGTTGAGAGGTTCTGCGCTCGATAATCTTAATTGCGCCATCTATAAGGCGTTTAATGAGCAGGGAATCGAAATACCCTATGCCAAACAGGATTTGTATATTAAAGAGCTGCCCAAATCAGTCTAGGCTTTATGTACGACGAAGGACAAGGTGTTTTTGACTTTCAATTATCAGGGCGCTCCATCTCTCACCCAGTTCCCTGATAGCCGATACTTATAGTATCTTCTGGGTATGAATATGAAGAAAGTCAGTTTAGAAATGTGTATTCAGTTAATGGTGTGGTGTTTTTTTGGCATGAAAATGTAATCTTTTACAATAATTCATAAGCGGGGGAAATCAATGATGAGATTTTTGCCTAAGGTAACACTTATCGCTATATCTTCTTTTGGCTTTTTTTATTCATCGCAAGCTTCAGAAAATACAATTGAAGGTTATTGGTTTGCTTCAGGTTCTTTAATTGAAATTAAGGTCTGTGAAGAATTAATTTGCGCAGAAATAGTACATGTAATTTCTGATGAGGGAGTGGACCCATTAACTATCTTAGATGAAAATAATGCTGACAGAGAACTTCGAACCCGAACTTTAGTCGGCATTAATTTATTTAATGGCTTTCAGAAAGAGCTTTTATTAAATAAAACTCTAAAGGGTGGCAGAATATACGATCCGAGAAGAGGTAAGTTTTATAATGCGGAATTATCCATGTTAGAAAATGGTAATTTGTTCGTCGAAGGTTGCTTACTATTTCTATGCGACGGAGAAGAATGGTTACCACTTGAGGTAACAATAAATCCAGATGGTTCCAGGCAGGCTACCCCTAAAGATAATCAATCTAAATAGCAGTATATTGCTACCATTTATAACACTGGTATCAGAATGAAGAACTCAATATTTGCTCACTCTATAGCGGTTGCTATTCTTGTATTAGCGGGTTGCAGTCCCGGCAACAATTAGCCATTGGAACTAACCGCTAGTCTGTGCCACTTCTGTGTTTCACTCAACCAGATGTAAGCCATGATTTTGAACCGCGACACCGTCTAAAACTGAGTCGGGGATAAT
>Ga0207965_1000325_pt1 | contig 13762 bp, 12 predicted proteins | sample Knorr_S23_td_O2m_FD_185609 | JGI IMG/M metagenome (GOLD analysis project Ga0207965, IMG submission 185609) | Marine microbial communities from Southern Atlantic Ocean transect - Knorr_S23_td_O2min_ad_571m_LV (SPAdes) (version 2) | ecosystem: Environmental > Aquatic > Marine > Oceanic | place...
GATCGCCACCGGCCGCACAGCGGACCTGATCACCCCGTTCGGAATTGAGCGCTTCACCGAGGGAGACCTCGTCGGTGAAAAGGGCGCAGCGGCGGTGGGTCACTAATGATTGTCGTACCTTGCCCCAACTGTGGTCCCCGGAACTCGGGTGATCTACGGAACTGCGGGGAGCTCGTTCCCCGCCCCGACCCCTCGACGGCTTCTCTGGTCGAGTGGCGCGAATACCTGTACATGCGGAAGAACCCCGCTGACTGGGTCACCGAGACCTGGTACTGCCGGGGCGGTTGCCGCCGCTACTTCACCATTGAGCGCAACACCGCGACCAACGAGATCCGCGGCCAGGAGGCGTCATGAGTAACCGACTTACCGCCCAACCGGGCGAGATCATTGACCGGTCCACGAGCCTTTCGTTCACCTGGAATGGAAAGGCTGTCACCGGGTACCAGGGCGACACCATCGCCTCGGCGATTGCGGCCAGTGGAGTCGACGTCTTCGGCCGCAGCATGAAGTACCACCGCAAGCGCGGCATTCTGACCGCCGACCACTGGGACCCAAATCTGTTCGTACAGGTCGGCGACGAGCCCAATGTCCGGGCCGGTAGCCGCCGCCTGGAAGCCGGCATGGTGGTCAGCACCCAGAACGTGTGGCCCAGCCTCGAGTTTGATCTCGGCGCCGCGAACCAGTTGGTTGGACGGTTCCTGTCCTCGGGCTTTTACTACAAGACCTTTATGCGTCCGAAGTTTCTGTGGCCGCTGTACCAAAAGGTCCTAAAGAAGTTTGCACCCGGTGGCCGAATTCACTGGGAAACCAGCACGCACGGTGCCTACGACAAGCGGTACGTCCACCCAGACGTCCTTGTAGCGGGTGGAGGCCCGGCCGGCATGGGTGCTGCTCTGGCAGCTGCCGACAACGGTGCTTCGGTCCTCCTCGTCGAACAGTACGACGACCTCGGTGGGCACCTTCTATGGGGTGACGACGCCCAACGGGCACAGGGTGCGGACCTTGCTGCGGCCTGCCGCGCCCACGGCAACATCGAGGTACTGGTCGACTCGACGGTGACCGGTCGCTACGACCACAACTGGATTTCCATCATGCAGCGGAGCCATGACATCGCCCCCGAGCGCCTCATCAAGGCCCGAGCCGGGGTAATGGTCGTGGCCGCCGGCCTGGTGGAACGTCCATACGTGTTCGCAGGCAACGACACCCCAGGTGTCATTCTCTCCGGCGCCGCCCGGCGACTCATCAATCTCTGGGCCGTTAAGCCAGGAAACAGAGCCGTGGTCATGAGCGCCAATGCCGATGGGGATGCAGCGGTAACCGACCTGGAGCGGATCGGCGTAGAGGTCGTAGCCGTGCTGGACGCCCGCAAGGGCGAAAGCATTGTGTCCGTGGAGGGCAAGGGCCGCGTGTCCAAGGTCGTGTTAAGCGACGGGCGGACCCTCAACGCCGACCTAGTGGTCACCGCCACAGGCTGGACTGCTCCAACCTCGCTGCTCAACATGGCCGGTGACAGGCCCGTCTACGACGCCACGGCAGCCAGATACTTCTCCAATTCGCTTCCCAGCAACATCCTGGCTACCGGTGGTATTACTGGTGACGGGTCAACTGCCGAATTGGAAGCTCATGGTCGGGCCACCGGTGCGTTGGCAGCCAACCGTTCACTGCGGCGTCGCCACGACCGGGTGGCCCAGACGGCCAGGTCGGAGACCCCCACCTGGGACAAGCCGGCCGAAATGGTGGACAACCGGACTCCCTTGATCCGTGCGCCGCACCCAGAGTGCTACCGGAGCACGACTCACGGCATGGTCGACTTCTCTGAAGACGTTTCCTCGAAGGACCTCATCCAGGCCTCAAAGGAGGGTTTCGACTCCATCGAGCTCATGAAGCGGTACACCACCGTGACGATGGGCCCGTCCCAGGGCAAGTTGGAGACAGTCAACGCCGCCGCCGTGTTGGCTGAGGCCAACCAGGTGTCTATGGCCGAGATTGGCACAACTGTGTGGCGGCCCCCCTTCGCCCCCATCACACTTGGTGCGTTGGCCGGTCGGATTCACGAGCCGGTGCGCCGGTCAGCTCTCCAAGACTGGCACGACGCCCACGGCGCCTCACCGCTCCTCGCCGGCCAGTGGGTGCGTCCTGACCATTACGGCGATCCCATGGGCGAAGCCGACAATGTGCGGAACAACGTCGGCCTTATTGACGTCACCCCGCTCGGGAAGCTGGACCTCCGTGGTCCTGACGTGTCGAAGCTCCTTGAACTCGTCTACGTCAACAAGTGGAGCAAGTTGGACATTGGACGAGTGCGCTACGGCACCATGGTGGCCGAAGACGGAGTCGTTTCCGATGACGGCGTCACCGGCCGCCTAGGCGAGGACCACTGGCTCATGACCTGTACCTCATCAGGTGCCGGCGCCGTCTGGGAGATGCTGGAGGACTGGCTACAGACCTACCGCCCCGAGTGGCAAGTCCACGTAACTGCGGTGACCGGCGGCCTGACCAGCATCAACGTGGCCGGGCCGCACTCCCGAACCCTGCTGGAGCGGATCGTGGAGGGCGTCGACCTGGGTGCTGACGCCTTCCCGTACTTCAGCGTGCGCCAAGGCACGGTGGCCGGTGTGTCCGACTGCATCATCTGGAGGATCGGATTCACCGGTGAACTCTCCTATGAGGTCCACGTACCGTCCGGTCATGCTCTCCACGTCTGGGAGGAACTCCTCACCCAGGGCGAAGATCTCGGCTGCCGTCCGTTCGGTGTCGAAGCCCAGCGGATTCTGCGGTTGGAAAAGGGCCACTACATCGTGGGTCAGGACACCGATGGGCTGAGTAAAGCCCCTACAGCCGGCCTCGGTGGGCTGGTCAAGCTGGACAAGCCGGACACCATTGGCCTACCCGAGTTGAAAGCCGCCTACGAGCGGACCGATCTGCCCATATTGGTCGGTGTCCAAACCGACGATCCAGAGATCGTCCCTGAAGAGGCCGCACAGATCGTGGACGGCGGCTCGAACACGATCCTGGGACGGATCACTTCGAGCCGAATGTCGCCGACCCTCGGACGATCGGTCTGTCTGGCTCAGGTCGACCCGTCGCTGGCCGCTGCGGGTTCATCCATCACCGTGCTGCTCGCCGACGGGCGGCGGGTCACCGCCACCGTCCAGGAGCACCACGCCCATGTCGACCCGGAAGGAGCGCGGCAACGTGTCTGAGACCACCTTCAACAGCCCGGTAGACATCGGTCCCCTGAGCGCCCCAGACGGGAGCGTCACGGTGGCCGATGCTGCCTCAACTACCAAGGTTCAGGTTCGGGCCGGTGCCGATACGGCAGCGGCAGCCGAGCTAGGTGTGGCCTATGGGAGGAGCCAACGTCGTACCGACGGTGCCCTCGTATGCGGAACCCGTCCCGATGAGTGGACCATCTATGCCAGCGCTGGACAGGCGTCGGCCATCGCGTCGACCATCCCCACGGAGGGATTCGTCACCGTCATCGACATAACCCACGGTCGGGCCATGCTGCGAATCAGTGGCTCCAACGCCACAGCAGCCCTGAACAAAATCTGCAACCTGGACCTGTCCGATGAGCTCACCCCAGACGGTGCCGTGTTCTCGGCATCAGTGGGAAACGTCGGCTGTGACCTGGTTCGCGACGACGAGGGCGGTCAAACGTCGTTTCTCATTGGCTGCGAACGGTCGTTCGGCAAGTTCCTGTTCATCGCCATGGCCGACGCCTGCACCGAGTTCGGGCTATCGGTCCCCCACGGCTGGGAACTACACGGACACTGACCCGTTTCCGGTCGCTGGACGATCGGAGACCGGCAAGAGGTCCATCTTCGCCGTGCCCTAGGGTGCGCCGGCGATGGACCTCGCCGCGTTGACCGCCACCGAGCAGAAGGCGCTGCTGGACGCCGGCAAGGCGTCGTGTCGGGAACTCCTGGCCGACTGCCGGATCCGGGCCGAGATGACCGAGCCGGTGGTCAACGCCATACCAACCGTCCACTGGGACACAGCCGAGGACCTGGCCGGTCGACTCGACGACGATCCGACCCTGCTCAAGGGCACCCCCCTGCGCGGCCTTGTCACCGCCTTCAAGGACCTCAACGACACCGCGGGCGTCTTGACCACCCGGGGATCATTGGTCTTCAGAGACCACATACCGACCGACGACGCCCCCCTGGTCGCCCATATCCGTCGGAGCGGCGTGGTGCCGGTGGGCAAAACCAACACGCCCGAGTTCGGAAAGGGCTCCCACACCTTCAATCCGGTGCTAGGCCTGACCCGTAACCCATGGGACCCGAAACGCAGCGCAGGTGGCTCCAGTGGTGGTGCCGCCGTGGGCCTGGCCTGTGGTTCGCTCTCAATCGCCGACGGCTCCGACCTGGGTGGCTCGCTCCGGAATCCAGCAGCCTTCAACGCCGTAGTCGGCTTTCGTCCCACCACCGGATCCATTCCCCTGGACGTGCATCCCGATCCCCGGACCGACCAACCGATCGCCGGCCCGATGGGCCGGACGGTGGCCGACATGGCGCTCCTTCTGGGAGTGATGAGGTCTGCCGAGGTATCGGCAGACCCCGTCCCGACCACTCCCCGGGTTGCGTTCTCTCCCGACCTCGGGGACCTTCCGGTGGATCCCCCCGTCCGGGCGGCAACGGCCCGGACCGTCGATGCGCTGGCGGATGCTGGCTGGGAGGTGGTGGAGGCCTGCCCCGACCTGACGGGCGCCGATCGCTGCTTCGAAGACCTACGCGGCCTTTTTCAGACCTTCCACATGGCCCCTCTCGTCGACGACGAGCGGGTGAAGGCCACAGCCCGCTATGAGATCCGGCTGGGCCTTTCTCTGGATGCCGATCGGATCGCCGCGGCAGTCGCCACCGAAGGACGTATCCGATCCGACTGGGATCGGTTCTTTGTTGAAGGTCAGTTCGATGCGTTCCTGTCGCCGACTACCCAGGTGTCACCGTTTCCGGTCGGCATGGAGTGGGTCGACGAGATCGACGGCGTGTCACTGGACCACTACACCCACTGGATGCGGTCCTGTTCGAGGATCACCGTGACCGGCGCACCGTCGGCGTCCCTGCCGGCAGGATTCACCGACGGTGGCCTTCCGATCGGGATTCAGTTTGCTGGACGGCGTCATGGTGACGCTGCCCTAGTGGCCCTTCTGGCTGCCGCCGAGGAGGTGCTCGGCACGGCACCCGCGCCCGACATCGGGGCGTTGGCCACCCTTGATCCGAAGACGCTCCCCCCGGGCCCCCTGGGCTAACAGCGGATACCGAGGCCTCCTGTGCCCCATGACCACCGGAGATGATTGCCGCATAGAACGGACCGGCCGTAGATTGCCGGCGTAAACGTCACCCCGGTGGCATCACCACCCCATCGGCATTCTCCCGACGCCGGTGGCCGACCGGACTGTGGAGGTCAGGTCGATGGCAGCAAATCCCGAGCCGCTCCGGGTATGGAGCACCGTCGTTCCACCGGAGTGGATCGACTACAACGGCCATCTCACTGAGGGCTACTACGGCGTGGCATTCGGCCAGGCCTCCGACGAAGTCCTGGTCCACCTCGGCTTCGGCTCCGAGTACCTCGAGGAGCAAGGAAGTTTTTATACGGTCGAAAGCCGAATCCGGTACCTCCGGGAGGTCAAGGAGGGCGCGGCGATACGAGCTGACAGCTGGGTTCTGGGTGCTGACGCAAAGAGGATCCATCTTCATCACGAGTTGTTCACTGGAGACGACCCCGATCCGGTGGCTACCCAGGAGTCCATGATGCTCCACGTGACCCGAGGGCCGAACGGCCCCCAGGTTGCCCCCATGGTCGAACCGGTACTGGGTAACGCCCTAGCCCAGGCCTCTGACCACGCCGCCATTCCCCTTCCCGACCATGTCGGTCGGGGTGTCAGGACCCTTCGATGAACCCGCCGTCGGCCGACGGGTCGACGGCCGGCACGGGACAGGGTCGAACGTCGACCATTTCGTCCCTGCTCGGCGTGTGGGCGCTGTTCTTGGCCTTTCTTTTCCTGCAGGTTGGTAATGGCCTACAACGGATCCTCCTACCTATCCGCGCCGAATCTGAGGGCTTTAGCGCCGGAGCGATGGGCGCGGTGATGGCCGTCCACTTCGCCGGCTACCTGCTGGGAGCTAAAGCAATTAGTCGCGCCCTTTCGGCGGTGGGCCACATCAGAGTGTTTGCGGCGCTGGCCTCGACCGCCTCGGCCGCCGTCCTCATCAACGCTGTGCTCGTGCTGCCCGTCACGTGGGCTGTCGTGTACTTCGTCAGTGGAGTCTGCAACGCCGGCGTCTTGGTGATCTTGGAGAGTTGGCTGAATGACCGGGCCACGAACGAAACGCGGGGCAGCATTCTCGGTGCCTACATGATGGTCATGATGGGTGGGACGGCCGTCGGTCAGCTCCTACTGAACGTGGGCTCAGCTGACGGGTTCAAGCTCTTCGTGCTGTCCTCAGTCCTCATCTCGCTCGCCGTGGTGCCGGTGACCCTCTCGGCTTCTACCGCTGCCCCGGTTCCAAGCGACGAAAAGATGCCACTACGCGACCTGTATCGGACTATCCCCTCGGCGGTCGTCGGCATCGTTCTCTGTTCGTTCGTTCAGTCGGCCGCCACTTCGATGGCTGCCGTGTTCGGCACCGAGTCAGGTATGGGCGCCGGGCGAATCACCCTGTTCACCTCTGCAGCTGTAATCGGGGCCATCACCCTCCAGATCCCGTTGGGCCAACTTTCGGATCGCTATCCCCGCCGGGCCGTGATCCTGGTCGTGGCCACCACGTCGTGTGGCTTGGCCTGTATCGGAGCCCTGATTCCGGCGACCAGTGTGGTCCTCTTGATCGTCAACCTGGTCTTCGGAGCCTTCGTATTCCCTCTCTATGGGCAGTTCGTGGCCCTGGCCAACGATTGGGTACCCGCCGAGAAGCGGGTGGCGGCCGCGTCGACTCTTGTGTTGGCTTCCAGTTTCGGGGCCATGGCCGCCCCAATGATCATTGGAATAGCTGTGCAGGCCTTCGGGCCTTCTGCCTACTTCTGGTCGTTGGCCATCTGCTTGGCCGTCCTGGCTCTGTACCTCTCGTACCGGGTCCGGGTCCGGCAGGCCGTACCCGTCGAGCGCCAATCAACGTTCCAGCCCATCCTGGCTCGATCGGGCGAGATCGCCCACTCGGTCAGCAAGTGGGTCCTCCATCCGCTAGCCGGGTGGCATCACCACCTAGACAAGCACGACTGCGAGGTCGACCAGCGGCACCCCAGCCACCACACGTGGCCAACAGACGGTTCAGGGGACTGACCAGGCACGACGTCCCCTGGTCAGTGAATTCGTTCCCAGTGCTCGACACGGGCACCGGTCGGTTCGACCATCGGCCCATCGGCACCCAACAGCCAGGCAGTGCAGCCCGCGGCGCCCTCCACGTTCGTCCACCGGGTAGCTCTCCCACCCGGCCGTTCGACGTCGTTCGGGTCCGTTACCTGCCAAAACGTATCGTCAAGGGACCAGCCGAACGGGAGGTCTTCCACGCTGTCCCACCGTTCGAAGGTGTCCTCGCCGACCGTCAGAGATGCCGCAGCGTTGTTAACAGGACCGTAGGCCGACAAGGTTTGGAGGTACTCCTTCTCGGCCAGGAACCAGTCGTGATCGTCGTAAGTGGTCGTGGCCAGTATTGCCCCCAGCTGGTCGCTGTCAGCGAGCCGCCACCCAGCCATGTTCATGCTCGTATGGGCGTCAATCCACTCCAGTTGTCGGACAAACGCGGCATGGCCCTCCGTCGACCGGTGTGGATCAACCCACCGCCTCCGTTGGAAAAACTGCACGGGTCCAATCTCGCGCTCAGAAGCCGGGTCGACAAGGCAATGAAAGACACCTGCCCTGAGACACGGTCCCACGGGCCTCATGAGCCGGTTAACCGGCTAACGAGGCCAAGATTTCAGCAACGGACTTAAACCATTCCCAGGATCCCCAACGCCCGTTGTACTGCCTCGTCGCCAGCTAGGTCCTCGTCCCGCTCCACCTGGGCGAGCATGGTCCGACGGCGCAGGAAGTCCTCTGGTTCGAGGATCCGCTCGTGGTCGGCCATGACTCGAACCTCGGCCTCGGTTAGGGGCACCAAGCCACCCATTGGCTCGCCCAGCGACCGATCCTCGCCGATCAGGTCAAGTGTCGGGAAGGCTCGCATACCCTGGCGGCGCCAAAGGTCTTCGGCCACTCGCTGGTTCAGCCCAAGACCGGACGCCCGCTCGTTGAACCGTCGTCGGGCAGTACGACCAGGCTCGCCATACCACCGCGCCACCGGCGTGCGGACCTCCAAACCGCAGTTCTCTGCGGCCTCGACCACCTCGTCACCCACGTTAAGACAGTCGGAAAGCTTGCCGCCCAGAATCGATACCACACCAAGAGTTCGGTCGACTTCCACAGCGTGTCGCCGCGACAGTTCAGTCCAGTCCCGCCCCTCCGCCGATCCGCCGGGCTCCACGACGAGCGACCGGACTCCGCAGCGATCGGCAATCACGTCGGCGGCAGTTAGCGGACGCGGCAGGTCGATCCGGGCGTTGATCTGCTCCAGCAGAAACGCTCGGTCCTCACCAGTCACCGACACGTCGGGATCCTCGACTGGGGTGTCCGTCGTCCCAATAACTGAACGCTCCCCCATCGGAAGCACGTAGAACAGCCTCTCGCCGTCGTCAAAGAAAGCCAGGATCCGTCCCGAGTCGGTGATCCGAGGCACCACCAGGTGAATGCCCTTGGAAAACACCAGGCGGTGGTCGGTGGCTGTCCCGGTCAGATGCCCTACGTCGGGCACGTAGGGGCCGGCTGCGTTGACGACGAGAGACGCCGAGCACTGGAAGGACCGATCAGCCAAGACGTCGCGCAGGCCCACCCGCCAGCCACCCACCCCTGTTTCAGCGGCCACCACATCAACCCGGTTGGCGATAACCGCCCCGTACCGCACGGCCTGCAACGCCATCTCCGAGACGAAACGGGCATCGTTGTCTACCAAGAGGTAATCGGAGTACTCGATGCCGCCTCGCACCATCGAAGTATCAACCGATGGCTCTAAGCGTTCGATGCTGGCCGTCGGGCGATGGCGGGGAGGTTGGGTGGCCATACGCCCCAGGCCCCAGTAGGTCACAGCCCCCAACGAAGCAAACCACGGCGGAAAGGGCGCCCCGTGGTCCAGAGCAGCCAGGAAGCGGGTTTCGGCCAGACGGGTTGGAAAGGCCCGGGCAAGTCGATTGCGGGAGTCGCAGAGCCCGGCCACCAAACGCAAGTCACGGCTCTCCAGGTACTTGAAACCGCCCCAGACCATGCATGACGACTCTTGGCTGGTGCCGGAGCCGAAGTCGTGGCGTTCCACAAGGGCCACCCGCAGGCCGTGAGCCGACAGGGCTAGGGCCGAGACGGCCCCGTTGATGCCGCCGCCCACCACGAGAGCGTCAAAAGCGCCTCCGTCGAGAGCGTCCAGCGCCTCAGCCCGCCGGTTCGGTGGCTGTTCCACACACCCGTTGTAGCCGAGATGACAGTGCGAAAAAAAACCAGTCGACGGTTAGGGCGCTCGTAGCACCCGGACCTTCCCGAAAATGGTGCCGTACACCAGCCGGCCGTCCTCGTCGAGGTGAACGCCCCCACCCAGCGCGTTGTAGCGGGAGTCCCCCATCACCCAGTGGCCCCGTGACTCGCCCGTCGACCAAGACAACGCCTCGATGGTCCACTTTCCGTCTCGGGTTCCACACGTGTAGACGGTGTCGGCGTCCTGGCTCACGTAAGGCACCGAGTTGGGAGAACTGACGTCGGTAGCCACCCACGCCTCTCTCAAGGTCTGGGTCGACGGGTCCCACTCGTACTTATGGAGGCCGTACGGCGTGAACCGTTCGTGATGTCCAAGAAAGAAACACAACAAGCGAGCTCCCCGGGCTGGCAGCCAGTCGGGAAGGGAACCCGGCTCGTTATTGACCGTCATGGCCCCATAGCCCGACACGGTGATCGACTGCTCGGTCTGGATGGCAGCGCGGGTCAGATCGCCCATATGGGCCGGTCCCAGACCGGCAATCCGCCGAGACGGGGCCCCGGGGAGCTGCTCCCAGTCGTCGGGTATTCTGTCCCGCCAAAACAGGGTGATGTTGACCACCTCGTCGCCATCGCCGATGACCACGAAGCGGTCCTCGTCGGGTCCAAACCCCATGAGCGACGGCGTTGTCCCCGAGCCCCGGCCGGTTCCGTTTCTGTAGGGAGCGCTCCACGCACCGTCGGCCTCGTCTAATGAGAAGCGTTCGCCGGTCCACACCACCCGGTGGGTGTGCTCCACCGAGCTGACGTAAACGCCCCCCGTCTCGTCGCAGCACATGCTGGTACGAACCCAGCCGTATCCCGTATTGCCCCGCTCAGCCTCCATCCGGGCACAGTGGTCGGCTGCATCCGTGTCCGCTCCAGGTAGTCGGACGGCCACGTGGTCGGAGAAGTCCCGGGCCAGGCTGATCAACCACCCATGGTCAGTCGAGAGCACCAGGCGACCGTCGGGAGTCATGTTGACGCCAACGAACGACCCCTCAACCTCCGCCGGCTTGGCCCACCGTGCGACCTCCACAAGTGGCGAACAACGATCCGTCGGATCCACCTCGGCGTAGGCCACGGCACCCGTCCTGCAGCCCAGGAACAGGGTGTGGTTCGCATCCAGGAGGGAGTACACCCCGTCAAGACCGGTCAGAAACCGGGTGGCCAGATCGACGGCGTGGAGGACCGCCTCGTCGCCCTCCAGGTCGTCGAGGCCCGCCACACCAGCCTCCCAGTCCGCCATTGTGCTGGACTCCGAGCCGGGTAGATCCAGGGTGGCTAGGACCTCCAGGGTTTCGTAATCCAACTTGACCAGCCGTTCACGACCATTGCTCCAGATCGTGCGCTTCCCGTCGGGGTACAGACCAGAAATCAAGCCACCGAAGTGACCGGGCCCAAGCCACGTGAACTGCCTCTCCTCGTCGGCTAACTCGACGGCACCGTCGGGAACAGCCCCAGCTATCTCTGTGCAATCCTGCTGATCGCATCGACCGTGGGCGATCGGGTTCTCGCTAGCAGCCAGAAACGGGTTGCGATAGCCGACGGTCACGAGCCCAGACTAGATTTTGTTACGCACCCTGCTGACGAATTCCCATCGCGAACGCAGCCCGCACTGGCTGGCACTCGGCCGGCCCCCATACAGCACCCGAGGAGATCAGTCATGCCCTTCGCCGACGTGAACGGCCAGACCATCCACTACCTAGACACCGGCGGCGACGGGCCGGCCATTTTGCTGAGCCACGGCTTCAGCATGGACCATGAGATGTGGGTGCATCAGGTTGGTCCTCTCACCGGCGCCGGATGGCGGGTCGTGACTTACGATGAGCGGGGCTGGGGTCAGACCGTCCACACCGAGCCCTTCGACTACTGGGATTTGGCCGCCGACGTGGTCGGGCTAATGGACCATCTGGGCATTGACCGTGCGGTGCTCGGCGGTATGTCCCAGGGTGGTTTCCTGACGCTGCGGGCCGCCCTCACCGCTCCCGCTCGGGTCCGAGCCATGGTGCTGGTCGACACCGAGGCCGAAGTTCTCTCCGCCGAGGATAGGGCGCAGTACCAGGGGCTCTTCGACGCCGCGATTGTCATGGGACTTTCCGGCGAGATCGGTGATGCCCTCGAAATGGTCTTATTCGCCCCTGGCTACGCCGACGCCCGTTACTGGCGGGGCAAGTGGACCTCCAAGCCGATCACCGCCTGGCTGGGAGCCAAGGATTGCCTCTTCGAACGCGACTCGATCGTCGACCGTCTTGGCGAAATCACCTGTCCGAGTATCGTCTTCCACGGCGATGTCGACATGGCCATTCCCCTGGAAAGGGGGCGTCTCGTCTCGGAATCACTCTCGGGGCCGTCAACCTTCGTGGTGGTTCCCGGCGCCGGCCATACCAGCAACCTCGAAGCGCCGGACGTAGTCAACCCTGCCATGCTCGACTTTCTGGCTGCCCTGGACTAACCCGTGAGCACGTGGCCGGGTCAGGTGCCCAGCACGGGTCGGAAGCCTGTAATCGTGACCCGTTCGAACAGGCCCGCCACGGCGTAGGGATCCCCGGCCGCGAACTCCTCGGCCGCCTCGCGGGTATCGACGTCAAGGACGATCAGAGAACCGCACATCTGGCCGTCATCGTCTAGGAGGGGCCCGCCAAACGTCACCTCGAAGCCGGCCAAGTACGCCAGGTGGTCTGGTCGGGTTCGGGCCCTCAGGTCGCCAGCGTCCGAGCGGTCAAGGGCGTGGATCACGTAGTGCATGCCTCGTCAGGATCGTCGCGCCACAGCAGGTCCGCCAACCCCTGAATAGTGGCAGGCCAACCTCACCAGGTCCTTGTACACGCTTTCCTCCCGTTGCCGAACCGGGCCGTTACGCCCCTTCGGCTGTCGGATAGTCGACGTAGCCGGCGGGCCCAGGGGTGTAGAGGGTGTGAGGATCGAAGCGAGCCAGCGGCAGGCCATCAGCGAAGCGCTCAACCAGGTCGGGGTTGGCCAGGAAGTACCGCGCAAATGACACGGCGTCACACCGTCCGTCGGAGATGGCGTCCTCCGCCTCTCGGGCGTCGAAGGAGTCGTTGGCGACAAGTGCCCCGTCGTGGTGGTCGCGGGCCAGTGCCAGGTTGTCCAGGCCCGCTCCCGCCAAACGGATCACGTGCAGGTAGGCGAGCCCCATGGGACGGATCTCCTCTAGAAGTGCCCGGAAGGTGTCCTCGACGTCGGAAGGCCCCTCATCTTGAAGGTCGTTGAACGGGTTCCCCGGGCAAATACGGAAGCCGATCCGGTCAGCCCCCACCTCGTCGGCCATGGCATGTAGCACTTCAACCACGAAGCGGATCCGATTCTGGACTGGCCCGCCGTAGGCGTCGGTTCTCCGGTTTGTTCCCGTACACAGGAACTGGGCCGGCAGGTAGCCACTCGTCCCGTGCAGTTCGACGCCATCGAATCCGGCATCGACAGCCAGGGCAGCAAATCGCCGGTATTCCGCCACCACTCCGGAAACCTCGCATTCCGTCAGTTCCCGTGGTTGGTCGAAGGGCTGCAGGCCGGTCCCGTCCGTGTACATCTCCCCTGTGGCACGGACGGCTGACGGAGCCACAGTCTCGGCGTCCGAGGCCTTGTTGTCCTTATGGGCAATTCGTCCGCAGTGCATGGCTTGGGCGACGATCAACCCGCCGCGCTGATGTACGGCACTGGTTACTGGCCGCCAACCGTCGGCCCGTTCCGGCGAGTCCAGGACCGGCGTACGGCAATAACCCTTGCCGTTCTCGCTTGGGGCGATCCCCTCGGTCACGATTAGGCCTGCCGAGGCCCGCTGCCCGTAATACCCGGCCATCAGGTCGGTCACTGCGCCGTCCTCGGTGGATCGTGAGCGGGTCATGGGCGCCATGACGATCCGGTTCTGGAGCTTCAGAGCTCCGAACGACGTCGGGGAGAAGAGACTCACCATTCGAGGCAACCTAGGTCGAGGTTTCACCGACCACGGCCACCAGCCAGACCAGGCCGAGGGTCATGACTAGGGCCAGGCCAACCGCTGCGCCATCCAAGCTGCCGAGGCTGGCCACTACCGCCACAACCAGCGGTCCGAGCACTCGACCGCCGTCGGTGAGGAGCGCGACCGCCGAGAGGAACGACGCCGTTCCCTCTTCGGGAGCTAGGTCGCTACTCAGGGTGAACAGGGAGCCGGCGCTGAGACCGTTCCCGAGGCCCATCACCAACCCCGATAGCAGAACCCCTGTCGCCGAG
>Ga0207965_1000326_pt1 | contig 13738 bp, 10 predicted proteins | sample Knorr_S23_td_O2m_FD_185609 | JGI IMG/M metagenome (GOLD analysis project Ga0207965, IMG submission 185609) | Marine microbial communities from Southern Atlantic Ocean transect - Knorr_S23_td_O2min_ad_571m_LV (SPAdes) (version 2) | ecosystem: Environmental > Aquatic > Marine > Oceanic | place...
CTGATAGATTCACAAGGCAACATAAAGGAAGGACCGGGATTCAACTTTTTTTCTATAAAAGATTCAGTATTAAAGACACCCGCAAAAGGAGTACTCCAGGGAATTACACGTAAGACTGTATTAGAGTTGGCAACAGAAAATGGGTTTACAGTTATACATGGAAATCTGAAGCCCGAAGAAGCCCGAAGCTCTGATGAAGCGTTTGCGACGAGTACCGCTGGGGGCATCATACCAATTACAAAAATAGATGACCAAATTATTAATGGTGGGATAATTGGACCAATAACAAAGACATTGCATGATAGTTACTGGAAGTTGCATGATGAACCAAAATATTCCGCAGCAATTAATTACTAATATTTGGGTATTTTTTAAATACAATGGAGATGCCACTTGGAGAAAAGTCAAAAGACCACACGAGATTTGCTATAGTAAATAATGGATAATTCAGCACACCAAAATTATTTACACATAGATGTACACCCAGTCTCCGGTGCACTTGGTGCTGAAATTACAGGTGTTGATATTTCACTTCCGCTTGACGCAGAGGTGGTGTCGGAGATTCGAAATGCCCTGCTGAGCCATCTGGTAATTTTCTTTCAAAATCAGGTCATCACCCCACAGCAGCAGCTAAATTTTGCTGAGCAATTCGGCACCCCTACGGAATACCCGCAGCTAAAGGGACTGCCTGAATGCCCTTTGGTAACAGAGGTAATAAAACTTGAGCACGAGACATTGAACTTCGGTGGAGTATGGCATTCAGATACTACTTACATAAAGCAACCTCCGATGGCAAGTATGCTTTACGCGATTGAGATCCCTCCGTACGGTGGGGATACACTATTTTCCAACCAGTACATGGCCTACGAAACTTTATCAGATGGTCTTAAGAAGACACTTTCTGAACTTGTTGCAGTTAACACATCCTCCAAGCCGGAAGTCTCCATTACACGAGAAGACAGAATGCGCGAAGCAGGAATGGAACTGAATGTTTTAAGCGCATTACATCCTGCTGTTCGTACACACCCTGAGACAGGAAGCAAGGCGCTTTACGTCAATATAGCTCACACCACTCACTTCGAAGACTGGACAGAGCAGGAGAGTAAATCACTTCTGGAGTTTCTTTTTCAGCACCAAGTCCGACCAGAATTTACCTGCAGATTTCGCTGGGAGAAAAACTCACTTGCTTTCTGGGATAATCGTTGTGTTCAACACAACCCTGTAAATGATTATCAGGGGTTCCGGAGAATTATGCATCGCGTTACTATTGCAGGGGATAAGCCTTATTAAGAATTTTTTTCTGCTCTTCAAGGAATCCATCAAGACTCGCTGCTATTTGGGCACCGACCAAAACTACAACCCAGGAAATGAAGACCCAGATAAACAGCAAAGGTATAACTGCAAGAGCACCGTAAATCACTTGATAAACAGGAAAATGAATGAAATATAGTGCGAAAACTGATTTTGAAATCTCAAATAATAAAGTGGCAATCAATGCTCCACTCACTGCACTCCAAAAATGAACTTTCGTGTACGGCACTATAATATAGAGAAGCAGGAAGAAGAGGAATGAACCCAGAAAAGGTAGTGAAGCAAGTAACAGCTTAATTACAGATAATGAAGCACCTTCTTCGATTCCGCTTAAGGAAACCAGATAGGAGGTTGCTGCCAGGCTTGTACCCAGCAATACAGGACTGGAAATCAATACAACAAGATAGATAGAGTATGAAACAATCAGACCGCGATTTTTTCTTACATGCCAGATTTGATTCAACGTGTGATCTATGGATGATAACAGAAGTACAGCAACTATCAGCAGTACCAGCAATCCCAGTGGAGTCATCCTGGTTGCATTTTCCACAAATGACAAAATTTGTTCCTGAACCACGTCGCCAAGTGCAGGCACAAAATTCCTGAAAACAAACTCCTCAACTTCTTCTTTTAACTTTTCAAAAACGGGGAATATTGAAAAGAATGAAAAGACAACCGCAAGCAGCGGCACCATTGAAAGAAGGGTTACATATGAAAGATATCCGGAATAGTATAAAATCCGATCCTCATGGAAACGCCCCAGAAGGTACACCAGATACCCGTGGATAATTTTTTTTGAGGTAGTCCAATTACTGAATAAATCCAATTAATGCTCCACCGAAAAAGTGCATGGGATTTTTTCTCAGCTGTCCTTCTCACGGAGATGTGCCAATTCTATTTCTCCCAGGGAAATTTCGATACCCTTATCCAGCATGACTGGTCTCATCCCAACCGACTTGCCGCTGTCAGTATGGCGTATGTGCACTAAAGGACCGCCAGGGTCAGGACACCACTGTTCACCCCATTCAGAAAAGGCTACAAGCACCCCCAGCAGATCCTTGCATTTCTGCGTTGGACAATACTCGTAACGTCTTGAAGCATGAATTTTTTCTTTTGCAAGCAGTCCTTCTGTAACCAAATGGAGCAGACGCCTGGTAAGAAGATTACGTGAAATGCACAGACTCTTTTGAAAACCCTCAAACCTTCTAATTCCCATGAGGGCATCGCGGACAATCATCAATGTCCATTGGTCTCCCAGTACACTTAGTGAACGGGCAATTGGACATTCGAGTTGTTCATAACTTCGCTTGGTCATATTGATTGAAAACAATTCAGTTGACTTTATGAACTACTATTTATAAAGTACACAAAGTGAACTTAATTTTCAATAACCGCATGCAGTTTTTGATAATAATCATAAACGCAGCACCATGAGAACACAATGGCAAAGATACTTGTACATGTCACAAATGGACCAGAAAATCCAACAAGAGCAGCTCTTGCCTTTCTCGTAGCCAAAAGTGCGATTGATGAAGGTCACAGCGTTTCAATGTTTCTCGCAGGAGATGCCGTTCAGTTGATGCGAAAAGCTGTTTTGGACAATTTAGCTGGATTGGGTACCGGTGAACTTAGAACTCATTTTGACGCGATTGTTTCCGGAGGCGGACGTTTTTACCTCTCTGGAATGTCAAGCAAGGGCCGCGGTGTCACGGAAGAAGACTTACGGTCTATGCCGGCAGAGTTTGCCATGCCAGAGGTGCTTGTCAGGTTGTCATTGGAACATGACCGCATGTTTACTTATTAAACCGGACTTAGAATAAACTTTAAATAGCGAAACGGCCTAACACTGTCTTATTGCAGAAAATAGAATAGACAAAAGAGTATTGTTGCTGTTCATTCCATTCAAATATTCAAAGCCTTCAAATACCATTTCAAATAAATAAAGTCTAATTTAATCTCAAAGAGAAATAGTGTCAAAAAGGAGTCAATTTCTGCTAGTCATGAGTTGTGCCTCGTTAACGATTGCAATCAGCATGGGCACACGTCATGGGATGGGATTGTTTCTCGAACCAGTGACTTCCGCTTTGGGGGTTGACAGGGAAACTTTCAGCCTCACTGTAGCCTGGCAAAACCTTATTCACGCTCTGCCCGTTTTCGGAATCCTTGCTGACCTGCTGGGATTCCGTCGTATAGCTCTGCTTGGAGGTGTGATCTATGGAGCTGGATTATGGCTGGCTTCTCACAGTGAAACAGCACTAGGACTATACACAAACCTTGGGGGAGTTGTTGGGATAGGAATCGGGCTTTCCGGAATGATAGTGGTAATGGGTGCAGTGGGGCAAGTGGCTCCACCGGAACGCAGGAGTACAGCTTTCGGACTGGTTACAGTTGCCTTCTCAATTGGAATGTTTATAATGGCCCCTCTGCTGCAGTATTTGATTAATCTTCATGGTTGGAGCGGAGCACTTCAGGTCGCAGGCGGGCTTGTGCTGATAATCTCACTGCTCGCTCTAGGTCTTCCAGGAAATTCATCCAAAACGGAAAAATCCACTGACCGTGAAGCAGAATCAGAACTTACCCTGCTAAAAACTATCAACGGAGCCATGAACCATCATGGATACCTGCTGCTTAATGTTGGATTCTTTGTCTGCGGTTTTCATGTGGCCTTCATCGGTACACATCTGCCCTCTTTTCTGCAGGCAGAAGGTATTTCTATAAGTACCGCCTCCTGGGCATTGGCAATGATTGGACTGTTTAACATGTTTGGCTCCATGATCTTTGGCCGAATGGGGGATTCTTTAAGTAAAAAAAACCTGCTGAGTCTGCTCTACACACTTCGGGCAGTTGTGATTGCAGGCTTCCTTGCAATTCCTCTTAATGAGATAACCGCTATCGCGTTTGGTGCGGCTATCGGCTTCCTTTGGCTGGCCACAGTACCCCTCACAAGCGGAATTGTGGCACAAGTATTTGGGACCCGGTACCTCTCAACCCTCTGGGCAATTGTTTTTTTCAGCCACCAGCTTGGGGCCTTTCTTGGGGTCTGGCTTGGAGGCCGAGTGTACGATGCAACCGGCTCCTACACCCCAGTCTGGCTGGCTTCCATCGCGCTCGGACTGCTTGCGGGGATAATTCACCTTCCAATACGTGAACAGCCCTGGAAGCCTTCTGATCTTGAACCACAACCATCAGGGAGTGATTGAAGAAAAAATCATACTTAATTGAAGCGTAAATTGAAAAGAGTCTTAAAAAGTGCCCTAGATTTGATTGGGGATACACCAATACTTAAACTCCAAAAGATTGTTCCTGAAAACGCAGCAGAAGTCTGGTTGAAATATGAAGCAGTAAATCCTACTGGATCTTAAAGACCGCATGGCCAAGTCGGTTCTGGTAAATGCATTGAAAAGAGGCGATGTCTCGCAAGGAGATAAGGTTGTGGAGTACACGGGAGGCAGTACCGGGTCGGCGCTTGCTTTCGTATCAGCAGCACTTGGACTCAATTTTTGTGCAGTCTTTTCAGATGCCTTCTCAAAAAGCAAGCAGCAGACAATGGAAGCTTTTGGTGCAGATGTGATAGTCGAAAAAAGCTTCGGGAAAGGAATCACACCTGAGTTGATCCAGCGCATGAAAAAAAGAGCATCAGAGCTCTCCCAGGCAGAAAATTCTTTTTATGCGGATCAGTTTGGCTCACCAGATGTGACAAAGGGTTATGAGCCCATGGGAAATGAAATTACAAAGCAGCTTGGGGGTAAAATAGACATTTTGTGTGCGTCAGTAGGAACAGGTGGAGCAATAATGGGGGCTTGGAAGGGACTTAGAAAAGATGTCCCAAAAATAAAATTGGTGGCATTTGAACCATTGCAATCCCCACTATTAACAACTGGGAAAGGAGGTGCACATCAAGTTGAAGGTATCGGTGTTGGATTTGAACCTCCTTTTTTGGATCAATCTGTCTTAACCGAAATTCGAGCCATAGACCAGGAACTCGGTTTTGCCATGTGCCGTCGGCTCGCACATGAGGAGGGAGTTTTTTGTGGTGCCTCAACAGGCCTGAATGTAGTGGGTGCCATTGAGTTGGCTAAAGAAATCGGCCCCGGAAAAAGGGTGGTTACTTTTGCCTGCGATAGCGGGCTGAAGTACCTTGGTGGTCATGTTTATCTCAGAAAAAATGAAGGATTTTAAATTTGAAAGCACACGAAGGCTTAAACACAAAAGCAAGAAATTTTAGTCCTGATCTATGTGGTAAAATTCAAATTCTTCCGGTGGAAGACTAGTATTGCCTAAAATCATGTCTGCCGATTTTTCTGCAATCATCATCACAGGAGCATATATATTTCCGTTAGTGATATAAGGCATCACTGACGCGTCAACCACCCGCAGGTTTTCCACACCATGAACCTGCATGCTTTCCGGATCAACCACAGACATACTGTCTGTACCCATCCTGCATGTACTGGAAGGATGAAGTGCTGTTTCCGCATCATTGGCAACCCAGGTTAATATTTCTTCATCGCTGTTCACTTCCTTTCCTGGAGACAATTCTCCGCCATTGAATTCATCAAAGGCCGGCTGATTCAAAATCTTCCGGGCACAACGTACAGCTTCGCCCCATTCACGCCTGTCCTGTTCTGTGGACAGGTAATTAAAGAGAAGTTTAGGATATTCCTGGGGGTCTTTAGACTGAATCTTGACTGACCCGCGGGAATCAGAATACATGGGTCCTACATGAACCTGGTATCCATGACCTACTTCAGGAGCAGATCCGTCATATCTTATGGCCAGAGGTAGAAAGTGAAACATTATATTAGGATATTTTTCCTTATCATTACTACGTATAAAACCTCCTGCCTCAAAATGATTGGTTGCAGCCGGTCCCCTGCGGTGGAAAAGCCATTGATATCCGATCCATGGTTTATTCCACCATTTTAATGCTGGTGAAACTGAAACAGGCTTCCTGCAGGCATATTGAATATATACTTCCAAATGGTCCTGCAAATTTTCCCCGACTCCGGGCAAATGCTGCACAGCTTCTATTCCCAAACGTTTCAATTCCTCAGTGTTGCCAACTCCGGAAAGTTGTAACAGCTGGGGCGAATTAATGGCACCTCCGCAGCAGATAATTTCCCCGGCAAAAACTTTTTCACTTTGCCTGTTTCTTGTTCTGAATTCTACTCCAACGGCCTTTTTGTCTTCAAATAAAATCCTGCTGACTAATGTTCTAAAAATAACATTAAGATTTGTTCTATTTTTGACCGGATGAAAGTATGCTCTCGCCGCACTCAGGCGTCTCCCTCGATAAAGATTGCGGTCAAAGCGTGCGAATCCTTCCTGTCGGTATCCATTCACATCATCTGTAAGAGGATATCCGGCTTGCTGAACTGCATCAAAAAAAGCACTGAACAAGGGATTATCACAGGGACCTCTCTCCATCTTCAATGGACCGTCGTCACCTCGAAAAGCATCTCCTCCGGCCAGGCAATTTTCCATCCGCTTGAAATAGGGCAGGCAATGGCTGTAATCCCAGTTTGACATTCCTTGATCAGAGGCCCATCTTTCATAATCCAATGGGTTGCCGCGCTGAAAAATCATGCCGTTTATGCTGCTGGACCCTCCAAGAACTTTTCCTCGTGCATGATATACACGCCTGTTGTTCATGTACGGTTCAGGTTCTGATTCGTAACACCAGTCATAAAACTTTTTGCCAATCGGGAAGCTCAATCCGGCAGGCATATGGATAAATATGTCCCAAATATAATCCGGCCTACCTGCCTCCATGACAAGAACTTTGTGAGAATTATCTGCACTAAGGCGGTTGGCTAAAGCGCAACCTGCGGAACCTCCACCTATGATGATTGTATCGTAATGTTTTTGTGGCATTTTATTGTTGGCCAGGCTGCCGAGTCACTCGTGCTTAAGTAAGACTTTTATGCTTTTAAGGTGAGAACACTTGTAGTTAAAATCAGGAATTGAAAAATTAAGTTTTTAAATTATTTGTAATAACCGATGTTGTACTATTCCTTATTTTATCTATACCAGTCAGCCCTGTGTTATAATTTTTGCTGGAAAAGGCTGCCAAGATTTCCAGGCCTATCGCTTATACCAGCTAAACGCAGCAGATGCCAGGCAAGTGCATGGTTGCTTGATGTCACCGGTTTCCCCAAGTATTCTTCGGCAGGTTCAATGACTGAAGCGGCACGTAAATTTGTGCAGGAGACAAATACCCCGTCACAATCATCACGTGCACCTATTTTTTTAACAGATTCAAGAATTGAATCTGAGGTAATTCTACCTACAACAAAATCATCTGATTCATAAAAAGAAGCAGTTACAGGAATTTCAAATCCTTCTTCCATTAAATTGTCACGCATCGCTTTAGTGATGGCTGGTTCATAAGGGGTAAGGAAAGCAATTCGCTTAAGACTCAGTGCGCTCAATGCTGCTTTACATGCTGTAAGCGGATTTGTAACAAGAATACCGGGATGTGCAGTTCTGATTGCCTTTGCAACCTGATCTTCACCAATAACAGTGGTGCCTGATGTACAGCCGTAACCAATCACATCAAAATTAAATGAACCAGGCAGTAAAGATGCTGTAATCGGCAGTTCTGCCTCCATTTTGGCAAGTGTCTCTTCTGTTATTTCCATTTCGTTGGGTATTCGTGCGTGATACAATGCTACCCCTTCGAAATCCAGCAGTGTACGAAATTCCAGCTCCAGAGTTTGATCACTACTAAGCACTATCATACCTATGTTTGCTCTCGAACCCAGTCCTGCGTCAGTCTTAAATTGCAGTTTCAGTATGCTCTCAGGAGTTGTCTTTTTCACTTTCATTTAAAGCTGTAAATGTTTTGAACGAAGATTTCTGCCTCAAATTATACTTAGACTAGTGTCAAAGTTTTGTTGAACTAAGTGATTTAAGGATTGTTGATGAAATATTATCAATCATTTTTCTTAAGCACAAGGTTGGAGTACAGCTTTCAAGTAGGTGAACAATTCTTTGAAAAATAGCTGAACATTATTAAGCCAGTAAAGATGTTATTACCATCATAGTGCTGAATTCGGAACTTCAGATTCTCATATTTTTCTAAACAGAACCTAAAGTTCCGTTTTTTGATTTACTTTTAAGTCTAAATAATTTATATATATCTGTCTAATATTTAAGTAGAAATTCAATTAGTAATTTGCAGTTTATAGATTAAGAAATTCGAAATTCTGTATTTTACATAATTCCATCCTTAGTAATCGGAACTTTCAGTTCCTTTTATTTAAGATATTACAATAATCTTATGTATTATCAGTATGTTAATATTTGGCACTGAGAATGCAATTATGCCTAGGATTATGATAAACATAGGTATATTTTGTTATCTGTTTTACCTGATGAATTTTCAGAATTGTATTAAATTGTTATATGTTCTGGCAAAATGAAACCTAACAAACAGTATCATTTCAGCACATAGAATTTTCAGGGAGTATAAGCAACATGCCAGTTCGAAGAAAAAGAGGAGGCGGACGAGCCGCCAGGAAAGCTGAGAGGACCTCATCGGTTACCAAAGGTGTTCCTTATATAACCCGCAAAGTTCCATTTTATGAAGTTCTGAATGAAGAAGGCTTGTCTCTAATTGAAAACAACGCTGATACAATACTGCAGGAAATTGGAGTTGAATTTAGAGGAGACCAGGAAGCACTTGATTTATGGAAAGATGCAGGTGCGGATATTAACGGTGAGCGTGTACGAATTCCAAAAGGTTTATGCAAAAAACTTGTTCAGGACAGTGCGCCTGCAGAATTTATTCAACACGCACGCAATCCCGAAAGAAGCGTCCGGATTGGAGGTAAACACACTGTTTTAGTACCTGCTTACGGGTCACCATTTGTTAGAGATCTGGACAATGGTAGACGCTACGCGACTTTGGAAGATTTTCAAAATTTCGTCAAACTGGCTTATTCAACTCCTTACTTGCATCATTCTGGTGGCACAATTTGCGAACCCGTAGAGCTGCCTGTAAATAAACGGCATTTAGACATGGTTTACACTCACATGCGATACAGTGACAAACCATTTATGGGTTCTGTCACTGCACCGGAACGTGCACAAGACACAGTAGATATGGCCAAGGTGTTATTTGGAGAGTCATTTTTACAGGACAATACAGTTGTTATCAGTTTGATAAACGCTAATTCTCCATTGGTTTGGGACCAAACAATGATCGGCGCCTTAAAGGTATATGCAGTCAACAATCAAGCATGTGTAATTTCACCTTTTTGTATTTCCGGAGCAATGTCGCCAGTAACAATTGCAGCAACTTCTGCACAGCTATATGCAGAAGCTTTATCAGGTATGGCATTCTCACAGCTGGTACGTCCTGGAGCACCAGTAGTTTTTGGCACATTTTCCAGTTCCATGTCAATGCAGTCCGGAGCTCCGACTTTTGGTACTCCGGAACCGCAGCTTGTAATATATATTGTTGCCTCCTTAGCACGCAGGCTGGGCGTTCCTTTCCGGAGTGGAGGCGGTTTGAACAGCGCGAAAATTGCAGACGCCCAGGCAGCTTATGAGGCTGCAAACACTCTGCAGCATGCTATGCTTGCCGGGGTTAATTTCATGCTGCACACCACTGGCTGGCTGGAAGGAGGCCTGGTAATGAGCTACGAAAAGTTCATCATGGATATGGACCAGGCAGGCATGATTCACAGCTTCCTGGAAGGAGTTGACCTTTCTGAAAATGGCCAGGGAATGGACGCACTTCGTGAAGTTGGTCCTGGTCAGCATTTCCTTGATTGCGATCATACACGGGCAAATTTTGAAAAAGCATTTTTCCGTTCAAGTGTCTCAGACAATAACAGCTTTGAACAATGGGAAGCAGACGGCAGTTTGGAAACTTCTCAGCGTGCAAACAAAATTTTCAAAAAAATGCTTGAAGAATATCAAATGCCAGCAATGGACACCGCTGTGAATGAGGCTCTTCTGGAATTTGTTCACAAAAGAAAAGAATCTTTTCCAGATTCAAACTATTGAGAAAAAAATAATTTCAGTTTAGAGGTTTTAATGGAAACTCATGCAAAGGCTGTTGTTATTGGCGGAGGTGTGGTTGGCTGTTCCATACTGTTTCATCTGGCAAAATTCGGCTGGAAGGATGTCGTTCTACTGGAAAGGAATGAATTGACTTCCGGGTCAAGCTGGCATGCAGCGGGGCAGATTCACACCATCAGTTCTGATCCCAATATCAGCCGTCTGCAGGGTTATACCATTAACCTTTATAAAGAAATTGAAGAAGCTTCAGGGCATTCTATTGGAATGCACGCTACAGGAGGTTTTTACCTTGCGTCAAATCAAACCTGGTATGACTACCTAAAACGTGAGCGTTCTAAGGCCCGCTACATGGGTCTCAATCAGGAATTTATATCTGTCAAGGAAGCCGCGGAACGTCACCCTTTAATCGACCCCAAACACTATCTTGCCGCATTATGGGATGATCTTGATGGAGACATTGACCCATCTGGAGTGACTTATGCCTTTGCAAAATCAGCCAGGGTACACGGTGCCAAGTATTATACTCATTCACCCGTGATTGAAACAAATCAGCGCACTAACGGATCCTGGGATGTTGTGACTCCAAACGGTACCATCAATGCTGAAATGATAGTAAACTGCGGCGGCCTTTGGGCTCGAGAAGTAGGACATCTTTCCGGGATTGACCTTCCTGTGCAGCCTATGGAGCATCATTATCTGATTACTGAGGAAATTGCTGAAATAAAATCTCGAGATCCAGAAAATCGATTGCCGTGCGGAATTGATTATGAAGGCAATATCTATTTCCGCCAGGAACAACAGGGGATGCTTCTGGGGACTTATGAGCCTGCAGCTACTCCCTGGAAAATCAGTGGCACTCCGGCTGATTTTGGACACGATTTGCTCCCTCCTGATCTTGATCGCATTTCCGATCGATTAAATATGAGTTTTGAGCGAATTCCTGCGCTTGCGGAGGCGGGCATCAAGGATGTAATTAATGGCCCATTTACCTTTGGACCTGACGGCAACCCGATGATCGGTCCGGTCCCTGGCATGAAAAATTACTGGGTTGCAGTAGGAGTAATGGCTGGATTTTGTCAGGGCGGTGGAGTTGGATTGTCAATGGCTGAATGGATGATTGACGGCGAACCTTCGATTGATGTATGGGCCATGGATGTAGCTCGCTTTGGTGACTTTGCAACTCCAGACTGGGGCACAATAAAATCGTCTGAAAACTATGAACGTCGGTTTGTGATGACCTTTCCTAACGAAACTCTTCCGAAAGGACGCATGCAAAAAACAACTGCCCTGTTTGATCGTTTGACCTCAAAGGGTGCCGTCTGGGATCAAGGTTTTGGTCTTGAGAGTGCCTTGTGGTTTGCTGACAGACCTGAAGATGCTCATGAAGACCCAACTTTTCACCGTTCACGTGCCCACAAATATGTGGCACGTGAAGTAAAGGCAGTCAGGGAAAATGTAGGCGGAATAGAAATCGCCAATTATGCAAAACACCAGTTTAAAGGCCCAGGGGCTCGTGACTTCCTTAACTATGTTCTGGCAGGCAGACTTCCAAGCCCTGGGCGCATCAATCTTACTCCTATGTTAACTTCCAAGGGGAAACTATATGGAGATTTAACGGTTGCCTGTATGGAAGATGAATATTTCATTCTTTTCGGATCCGGATTGATGCAGGAAGCACATCGACGCTGGTTTGAAAAAAGATTGCCTGAAAATGGAGTTTCATATGCAAACCGTTCAGATGATTATCACGGTGTGGCTATTTCAGGTCCAAAATCTCGGGAATTGCTGAAACGAATTACAAGAGATGATGTTTCTAAGGGATCGTTCAGGTTCAGAGATATTCGCCAGACTTATGTAGGCGATGTCCCCGCAATCATAATCAGGATGAGTTTTTCCGGAGAGCTGGGTTATGAAATTTACTGCAAACCACATTACCTTATTAAACTTGCAGAAAATATTGAAGAAGCAGGGGAGGATCTAGGATTTTGCTGGTATGGTGCTCGAGCATTGCTTTCAATGCGACTGGAAAAACAATGGGGAGTCTGGACACTGGATTTTCGTCCGGATTTTACTGCGGCTGAATCCGGACTTGATGCCTTCATTGATTGGAATAAGGACTTCATCGGAAAGGAAGCCGCTCAAAGAGAACACCGAAACGGGACTAAACAAAAACTTGTCACATTGACAATTGAGAGTGAAGAAATAGATGTTTCAAATGACGAAGCTATTCTGAAAAATGGAGAGTCAATAGGATATATTTCTTCCGGAGGGTATGCACACTACGTAAAAAAATCGGTTGCACTTGGCTATGTTCCTACTGAACATTCGAAACATGGAACAAAGGTACAGGTGGAAATACTGGGTGAAATGTACAATGCAGAAGTTCAGGGGACACCTCTTTATGACCCTGATGGTGCACGGATGAGAGAGTAAGAGTAATTAATGAAATGAAAAAATTTTATTTGAAAATAATTCTGAATTTAAGGACTATACATACGGAAATAACCAAAATTAATGGCACAAATCCGAATTTAAGAGTCTGAATGTCAGCCTGGCATATAATCTTGTCAGGTAGACACATGAACTTAGCAGTGCAGCATTCATTTTTTTGCAGACCCATAAGCTGACTGTCTGAGAACAATTAATAACCAAACTCAAGGGGTAAGCTATGAGTGAAGAAGAAAAAGATCTGCTTGAAGACGAAGAAGAATTAGATTTGTCCTCTCTTTCGGATGAGGATCTAGTCCTTCAGATGCATGACGACCTCTACGATGGACTTAGAGAGGAAATCGAAGAAGGAACAAATATTTTGCTGGAACGCGGCTGGACTCCTGATGCAGTTCTGAGTGAAGCATTGGTGGAAGGTATGCGCATTGTGGGGATCGATTTCCGGGATGGGATTTTGTTTGTTCCGGAAGTTCTTCTTTCCGCAAATGCTATGAAAGGCGGGATGGCAATACTGCGTCCTTTGCTCGCAGAAACTGGAGCGCCTCCGGTTGGGAAAGCAGTTATTGGTACCGTCAAAGGGGACATTCACGATATAGGCAAAAACCTTGTGGGAATGATGTGGGAAGGCGCCGGATTTGAAGTTATAGATATCGGCATCAATAATCCTGTTGAAAATTATCTTGAGGCGATTGAAGAACACAAACCGGACATCCTGGGCATGTCGGCATTGCTGACCACAACTATGCCCTATATGAAAGTAGTGATAGAAGAACTTGTAAACAAAGGTATCCGCAATGATCTGATAGTTCTTGTTGGGGGGGCGCCTTTGAACGAAGAATTTGGACAGGCCATTGGAGCCGATGCATATTGCCGTGATGCTGCTGTAGCTGTCGAAACAGCGAAGGCAATGATTGACCAAAAAAGAGAGAATGCCGGTTCTAAGGCGGCA
>Ga0207965_1000327_pt1 | contig 13708 bp, 10 predicted proteins | sample Knorr_S23_td_O2m_FD_185609 | JGI IMG/M metagenome (GOLD analysis project Ga0207965, IMG submission 185609) | Marine microbial communities from Southern Atlantic Ocean transect - Knorr_S23_td_O2min_ad_571m_LV (SPAdes) (version 2) | ecosystem: Environmental > Aquatic > Marine > Oceanic | place...
CGCCTATCACTAACCGCTCGACAGCATCAAGCCTCACCGGGAACGGTGCTATACCGTTCACAGCGATACGAGCGTCTTCAATCGTATTACCAGATGTCTTAAAGGCCGCTGCTACACTGACCAGTTGAAAATCCCACGATCCCCGGTCACGAACCTTCTCATAATAGAAGTGCGCATTTGCCCACTCGCTCGGAATATCAATCTGAGTGAGCAAGTCACCTGCTTCGAGAACTGTCATTCTTGTGATATCAGTCGCCGGACCAATAAAGAAGTCTTCAGCATCGTAGACATTCGAACTACGTCGACCGCGCACGGTCATCTTTGCATCGAGAGCGACCAGCGCAGGAGCAGTATCGGATGGGTTCACCGCCACACATCGGCTGGTTCCCGTAATCGCGTGCTCACGGTTCATAGCTTGAGGAGCGGCCGCATAGCAGGTATTGCCTCCCGCGCGGTAACAAGCCCAACCGCTACGATAGTACCAGCAACGGGTATCCTGGCTAATGTTTCCACCGAGCGTGCCCTGATTGCGAATCTGAGGAGTCGCTACATGCTCGGCAGCATCAGCTAAAAGCATGTACTCTGAGCGTACCCGCTCATGTCGAACGATTTCGGTAAGCGTGGTCATCGCACCGATTTCTAATCCATCTTGACCGTCACTGATACCATTGAGTTCATCAATACCGCCAAGGTCAATCACCGCCTCAGGCCGCTTTATGCGGTCCTTGAACCAGTCGTACGAATCGAGCCCGCCTGCAAGTACCCAGCCTCCCTCACCGTGCTCAGCCATTAAGGCTAAGGCATCTTCCACCGTCGTCGGCTGGAAGAGTTCAAAGGCCGGAATCATGTCTCTAATGATCGCCATTTCTCTCTCTCCCTAGCCGATGTGCTGTTCGAGGTGGAACGGTTGCTTTAGCCCTTCGAGCTCCATAAGAATGATGTCAGGCGTCAGCGGTGTACGGCATAGGCAATGACCACCCATCGCGTCGGCAACTGCCGATGTCAGTGCTGCTCCACCCGCACCAACAGGCGGTTCACCGATACCCTTAGCACCAACGGGTGTCTGTGGATCAGGAATTCCTACAGCATCAGCTTTCATGTCTAACGGCACGTCAAGAATGCCGGGAGGTCTCGCCGTGTAGAGCCTATTGGCAAAAGGAACACCCCACTTGGGGTCGAAAACCCAACGCTGGGTCATCGCCTGCCCCATGCCTTGAACACTTCCTCCAAGGACCTGAGCACCCAAGCTACGTGGGTGGAGTACCGTTCCGCAGTCAGTCACCGCGACATATTCCTTGATATCCACCACACCAGTCTCTTCATCGAGTTCGACCAGCGCAAAACCAGCCACCCAAGAGTAGACTCCTCCACTGCCACCGTAGTTATCTCTAGCTACTCCCATCAACCCCTGCCCAGCCAGCATATTCGCTGCCGGAACAGTCGTAGCATGGATATTGTCAGGAAGCTCGTGACCATCATACTTGCCACCAAGCTCGATCGCGCGTTCCGCAACCTGAGCGAACGTCATGCTCGCCCCTCCTCCGCGGCGGAACACTCGTCCATTATCCATATCGTAATTGCTGGGCGAGCCACCAAGCGTTTGCGCCGCTACTTCTAGAACCTTCGCGCGCGCATCCATTCCCGCTGCATGGTTTGCCCGGGAGTGCGCATGTGTTGTCTGGCTCCCTGCCTGAACTGAACTACGAGGCATACCTCGGCTTGAGTCGCCCCAAACGAGTTCTACTTGGTCCCAGTTGAGATTGAGTATCTCAGCTGCCGGGCGCGCGGTATCCATAATGGAGTGCGTACCGAGGTTCCCGAGACCCTGATGGATATGAAGTTTTCCGTCCGGACGGATGACCATGAGGCCATCATACCCACGGGAACCGGCCGTATAGGGCGAAAGTCCGATGCCTATTCCTGTCACTTTCGAGCCTTCCCGTCTACCGGACAGCTCCTGCTTGCCCGCCCAATCAAAGATCTCCGCACCCTTCTCTAAGGCTTCCTTAGCGTACACACTCGTAAGTGTGGAATTACGTGGTCCGAACCCGACGTCAGCATCTGGCGCATTCTTCAGATGAACCTCTAGACGGTCGAGCCCCAACTCCCTGGCAGCCTTCTCAAGAATGGGTTCCATCATGATGACAATTTGAGCGCCACCCGGTCCCCGTTGTGCAGCCTTCGGGGGAGTATTCGTGTACATCGCGATACCCCTGAAGCGCATGTTCTGGGGGGTGTATACGAGATCCGCGATCATACCCGCGGTGTTAAAGTCACCAGCCCCGAACGGGCCACTCTCCTGAACGATATAAAGGTCGATCGCGTTACAGGTGCCATCTGCCAGAAAACCCATCTTCAGCCACGATTGGAAACCCGGACGTGCCCTACCGATATAGTTTTCCTCGTAACGGGTAATACGCAGCATGACAGGCCGGCCAATCTTACGTGAGAAGACGGCGGGCACTTCCATGTGCGTATTTCCACTGATCTTGGAGCCGAAACCACCACCGCAATACTCGGCTACCAGAATCACATCTTCAGGATCTATGTTCAGCGTACCAGCGATCGCATACTTCGTGCGCTGGGCACTCTGCGTGGACACGAATGCATGGAGTTTGCCATTCTCCCAGTACATCATGGCGGAACGGGGCTCCATCGGATGGTGGGTCAGAGATTGGTGTACGATTGATTCCTCTAACACCAAGTCCGATTCGGAGAATGCCGTATCAATATCTCCTTTCGTCCACTCAACAGCGGCCTCACCGTTTGGCATACGGCCAGCCTCTATTTCCTCAAAATCGGCGTCAGTCCACTTGAGTTCGCTGAACTCTCCGCCCCCGAAGCGGTTGCCGCCAGTGTAGGCGTTCGGTCCGTTAGGCCTAAGGCTGTCTAGCGGATCGAGCACGAAAGGCAACGGCTCGAAATCTACGTCGATCGCCTCAATCGCTGCTGCTGCCTGTTCCTCAGTTTCGGCTGCCACCGCAAGAATCGGTTGGCCCTCATACAGGGGCTCATCAGTCAAGCTAGCCTCTCCTGGGCGACCCTCTATCTGGCGGACTTCATCGGCACGAAGGATGTCTATGACACCGGGCATAGCAAGCGCCCTTGTTGTATCAACTCCACGTACCCGGGCATGGGGCATGGGGCTCAATAGCAACTTGGCGAACACCATACCATCTGCTCTGAAATCTTCAGCATATTTCGCACGACCTGTGATCTTTGCAACGAGATCCTGTGGTGCGATATCGGTTCCAATTATTTTCTCAGCCATAAGACCCCCCTACACGCTGCGTGCGAGCTCAGCGGCTCGCATCGCACAGTTGAGAATTTTGTCATAGTCACCACATCGGCAAAGATTGCCAGAAAGCGCATGTGCCGCCTCTGCCCGGGTGGGATTCGGATTCTCATTCACCATAGCGGTCATACTCATGATGAAGCCCGGTGCACAAAACGCACACTGGAAGCCACCTTCATCGATGACCGCCTGCTGTACAAGGCTGAGCTCTCCTGTATCTGGATTCTCGAGCCCCTCAATCGTCGTAATAGAACTGCCTCGCACTTGATTCGTCAGCATTGAGCACCCGTACTGGTTAACCCCATCAACTAACACCGTACAGGCTCCGCATTCCGCACGATCACAGCCAAGCTTGGTGCCAGTTAGATTAAGTCGGTACCGGAGTGTCATCGCGAGTGTTTCGTTCGGTAGTACGTCCACCCGCCGTTGCTGACCATTGATGGTGAGCGTTATGAGACGCTCCGCAGTCCCGGGAGACTGCGCCCCCAAGAGGCCGGAACCCCCTATGAAGTATCCTGCCGAAGATGCTGTAGCGCCCACGGCTATAACACCTTTGATGAACTTTCGTCTGGAGTATTTTGTCTCCAAGAGACCTACCGATTCTGCTTCGCCCATCGAACTGCTCCATCGCGAGGGACAGTTACCCGCGCATATTTAGCGCGCATTCGGGGGAATGATAGGTATTAAAGCACTGTCCCGCGAGCGTTTTCTTTGATCTCCTCATCCGAGGAAGCTGGGTTGCGCCCTGCGCTCTGGTCGGGAAGGTCCCCTTTATCAACTCAAGCAAGATGAATTCGCGGCTCTAATCCAGAGATAGTGGGAGATGTGCAGTGGGCCCGATATATTAGCTCCACTAATTCCCAGAAGAAGTGTCGAGCGCTGACCTAGGGTTACAACTCCTTTATGCCTGATATGCTTCACCGTCCATTGGGTCTCGCCGGACTCTATCTGCTAGTAACGGCCCCGACATTGCTACCGGGGCCGTGGACAGCAGGACATATTGTTCTTGCTGGCCTGCATTTGAGCGCCTGTGTCCTGTGCCTCCGACAGGCGCGCGTCCCTGAAGATCTTGGCTGGCTATCGAGTTGGGCCGCATTAATTCTGATACCGCTCTTCTACGCAGAAATCGCACTCCTTAACCAGTCTTTCGGTGTGGGCTATCACGATAGTCTCGTTCTATCATGGGAGGCGTTTCTGTTTGGATCACCAGCAACCGAATTGGCGGGCCGATACCCATATCCTCTACTCAGCGAGTCCCTCCACCTGGCTTACTTCTCTTATTACCCAACTATTTACATTCCCCCACTTCTACTCTTTGTCTCCGGGAGACGTGAGGCATTCCAAGCAACCGTAGTGACACTGATCGCAACAGCCAGCGTCTGTTTCGTGTTCTTTGTCTACTTCCCAGTCCAAGGTCCTCGGTATTTTGGCCCTCCTGAATTAATACCAGAAGGTCCGATTCGAGCATTAACACTCTCTATTTTGGAGAATGGCTCCTCGCGTGGGGCTGCGTTTCCTAGCTCACACATGGCAATGACAGTATGCCAAGCTCTGGCACAGCTTCGTTATCAACCTCCAATTGGAATACTTGTAACACTCATCTCAGTTGGGGTCGGGGTCGGAGCTGTGTACGGTGGCTTCCACTACGCGATTGATATGCTCGCCGGAGCAGTAGTCGGGTTGGTGGTCGGCGGGATCACACTCACCTACATAAGACGTTCTGATAGCCTACCAGAGGCGGTATAGTGATAACACACGTTATTCACATGATCTGGCTATAGGACCTTGGGAGGCTCTCTGCTGAAGACGCGAGTTTCCTACATCGTAAGTTGGCTTCTACTCACCGCACTCATCGTGGCGACAATCGGACGTGTCGACTGGACCCTTGCGATCGCAGCAGTCGCCAAAGCGAAGCCCCTCCCCCTGATTCTAGCAGTCCTGCTTAACGCAATGATTCTAGTATTCGCTACAGCTCAGTGGCTGCTTTTTCTACCAGAGGGAGTGTCAGTAGCCAGATCGAAGATGTTCAAGATTATGGCGATAATGAGCACGGTCGCGAACAGTGGTCCGGCCGGGGGTGGTGCAGCCGTCGGAGTTCATCTCCTGGCCAGGCAAGAAGGAGTGGGTCACTCGGTCGGCTTATCGGTCCTGCTTCTTGATCAATTGGTTGAGGGATTGGTGAAAGTAGCGATTGTCCTTCTTGCGATCGTGGTAGTTCCTATCGGACTTGAATACAAAGCTGTCAGTGCCACGATTCTCATAGGAGTCCCCACTCTTTTTTTCGTCTTAACCGTTATCGCTCACCGAAAATCTGCCCTCGAATCAATATCGGAACGAACTACAGGGTTCTTGGGGTGGATGCTCACAAAGCTAAACCTTGTTGCTGCCAACCTTGAAGCACTCCGACGACCGAAGAAACTCTCTCTAACACTCGTGCTAGGCTTGCTACAAAAACTGGTGGCGGCCCTTGCGATCACTTGCATACTCCTAGCGTTCGGAGTAGTCACCCCCTGGTGGGGAATCCTTGCCGTCCTGGTCGCTGTGAATCTCTCAACAGTAGTATCGGTGACACCGGCTAACCTCGGAGTCTTTGAGGGTGCGGCGTTCCTTGTTTATACAAGTCTCGGCATCAGCAGTGACACCGCCGTGGCATTAGCAATTGTTCAGCATGCCGCTTACCTAATCCCCCTCGCGGGTATTGGTTGGATCATCTCTTCCGTAAGGCCACTGAATATTAGTCGTAGTAAATCCGAACCTTAATGCAGGTTAGTGGGACGACCTAATAAGTCTTTACCATGATACTGCCCAGACCCCGCCTGGATATGCAGTCTGTTTAGGTGCTAGCCTGAATGCACTTAGCACTGGCAGTGTCCATCTATCCAAGTGCGCACCAGTGACGGGTTGCCTCGGATCGAAGCCAATTACTGCTGTGCTAATTTCCCCTGAAGCGACTGCGGTTTCAAAATCGCTTGCATCCCAAAGTCCCCTCTGCGATAGAGAGGTCATAATGAAAGGGTGAATCAGCGCAGAGTGTCCACAGGCCTGAGCAATACTGGCCTCCTCTGTAAGTACAGGCCCTGACCTCGGAAATTCGGAGCATATCGAAGCTAGATCTTCTGTAATATCTGAAACCCGGGAAAGATTGATCCATGCGACAGTGCCGACAGCGATATCAGCTCCGATCACTTGAAACGCTAGAATCCAAGGAAGTAATCGATGACGTCTGGTCTTAGGGATTTGAAGGGACGCTTGGTCTGTGCCAGCAAGCACACCTCCTGCGCTAAACAGCACGGGACCCACGAGCATCACTGTCGCCATATGTAAATCAAGAAAATATGCGGAAGACGACCCTGACCGAACCGCAGAAAATGACCATACTAGGGCACTACACCAGTACCACCAGACTGGATCACTACGAGCTTCCGGACGACCTCGAAGAACGCTATAAGCTGCTACTGAAAGGAGGGGTGTCCAGGGAGCCACATGGCTGAGAAACTGCCAACCCAGATTCATAATCGAATAGGTGCCAGTGGTGTATATCAGCATATGTCGCCACGGTTCAAAGCCCCACACGAGAGTGATGGCAGTAACCCCCGCGATACCCGCACCCAGATACCCGAATAGGATTGAACGGAGTTCGGTGGGTCGATACTTCCAAACCCAGACAAGGGCAACTAGTGAAGGAACAACTTGGGTTTGTTTCGCGAAGCAACTCATAGCAAGCAGAACACCTGCCCAAAACACTGCGCGCCCGGTTCTCCCTCGATCCACCAATGCCCATCCCATCACCGTACCGAGTACAGCCCACATCTCAATGCGGAATTGTCCAGTTCCATATACAAAAGGCACACTCGCACCCAGGAGTCCTAAGCTGCCGATCGATGCTGACCAATCTCTGCCTCTAGCCTGAACCCACCACCCAATCACTCCTACGACCAGGATCACTCCCAGCCCATTCACCAAACGCCCAGCTAGGAGAGGCTGTATCCCAAGCAACGCTAAGAATCGAATTAGGACCAGCACCATTGGGGGATAGTTCAGAACACGAAGTGTTCCATCACCTTCGATTGAAGGATAGAGCTTCCCCGTCTCCATCCACCCCTGCAAATGATCTAGGAGTTCCCCCGCTGTGTAGCCGGGGTCCAATGGGTGAAGCGCCAGTGAAATTGACCAAAACAGACAGATAGTGATCAGCCAAGCCAACTGAACTCGCCCAGCCAGTTGTACCCATGGCCGATTCATACGAAGGTCCTCCGCATAGATTCGTAGCAGAAAATCGGCATTAATCCACCGGCCTAAAGCATGGCGCATCAACTACAAGATGGATTTGCCTGCGAGTCAATCTCAGACTTTCCTAAGAACTAGCGTAGCGTTCGAGCCACCAAACGCGAATGAATTAGAGACAGCAACGGTGAGCTCGGGTGCCTCTCTCCCATAGCCCGGTACACAGTCTAGGTCACAACATGGATCTGGATGTGTGAGGTTCGCCGTCGGGGGTATCCGGCCCTTCTGAAGTGCAATCGCAGTAATCGCTGTCTCAAGCGCCCCGGAGGCACCAACCAAATGGCCGTGCACGGACTTAGTAGAACTAACTGCAAGATTTGAAGCATGATCCTCAAAAACATTCTTAATAGCTTCGATCTCAATCGGATCTCCAGACGGAGTTCCTGTCGCGTGAGCATTCACGTACTGGACTTCCTCTCGTTCGATATCCGCGTCAGTGATCGCCGATCTCATTGCTGCTTCCTGACCTGCAGCATGTGGTTCCGTCAAACTGAACGCGTCACTTGAAACACCATAACCGATGATTTCTGCGATTGGATCTACAGCTCGTTCCCGGAGTGCTGATTCAGCTTCGAGGACGAGTAGGACAGCTCCTTCACCTAGCACAAATCCAGTCCGTTCAAGGTCAAAAGGTCGACTGGATGCCTCAGGGCCATCCATGTGCGAGCTTGCAAGAACACCAAGTCGTTCCCATGCAGCAATCGAGCCATCATTGAGCATGGCTTCAGCTCCGCCACTTAGAGCGGTGTCCAGATAGCCATCGCGAATCGCTCGAAACGCCTCACCAATAGCTACTGTCGACGACGCGCAGGCAATCGAGTAGGTATGCGTTGGCCCATGGAGTCCGAATCGCATAGAGATGTGTGAAGCCGGCCCACTTGCCATGATCATCGGTACAGTGCTGGGCCTTCCCCTTCGGCTCTGGCGCACAAAATACGTTCGATAGCCCTCCTGTAGAATCTCCGCACCACCAAGTCCACACCCCATGTAGACCCCCATCTCCCCATTTTCCACACTCTGCCCCTCCCTAAATAACCCAGACGACTGTAAAGCCCCTTCTGCTGCTACGACCGCCATCTGTGAGGCACGCGCCATAAAGAGTTGCTGGGTCTTGGGGATTCGATCTTTTGGTGTGAAGTCCACGGTTGCAAGTGGAAGGTCTGAACCGAAGTCCGCCGTGCCAGACCTGACCAACCGTACTGCCGAATCTCCTTGGTAGATCCGATCAAATATCGATACAGGATCTTCTCCGTGGGGAGCAATTAAGCCGAGTCCCGTGATAAAAACGCGCCGCGCCACGGGCCGTGTCAGTCGCCCTTAGCCTCGATAAGCTCATCGATCAGCGTTGCAGCCTCGTTGAGCGTTTCGAATTCAGCTCGGTCGTCTGGAACCTCAATGTTGAACTCATCTTCGACGTCAAAGAGGAATTCTACCACCATAAGCGAATCAAGGCCGAGGTCAGTTAGAGTCGCCTCGGGCCGAATCTTATCCTTGTCGACGTCGTACTTATCGACGAGTACTTCTGCTAGATAGGAGTAGGCGCTCATACCGGCGCTTCGCCATGCAGGAGAAAACAAAGTGAGCCCGCGCTAGCGAGCAATTCAAAAAAATCGATGCGAAAGGTATCATGCCTGGAGCGCTCAACACAGTTTCACACCACTAAAGGCCCGGAACTTAGAGTGAACGAGGATATCAGCCTTTGTGTTGACACAAGATTGAAGCTGGGCCCACGATTACGGAAACTCTTAGTGCGTGACCAGCTTGGAGAAAACATGACAACCGCAAAGATATTCATGATCCGTATTCGGTCCGCGATAGGTGTATTGTCGCTTGCCGGTGTTACATGTTTGCTTGCCTGCTCGAATGAGGAACAGACAACACCTGGCTTGGACAACTATCGCCTAGAAAACTATGCAGACTTATCGCCAGAAGACTTCGTTCAGAAGTTCAATCTGCGGGAATCTGATGTAGCTGTTCGTGATCTTCCGGGCTGGGCGCCGCTTAAGAAGGTCGTGGTAGAGATGCCGGGGAATGAACCTTGGGAAAATCGTTTTGAGCGACTGGAATTTCTTAGAGAGAGGGCTCCTGACGTAGAGTTCATTCCGGTCAAGAATCTTTCAGATGCGATAGAAAGGGGCGTGCTAGCTGATGCACAAGCCACCATAGGTCTCGGTTGTGGTCCTAGCACTGTGGACGCCATCGGTCCTGATGTGAGATGGATTCAGTCAGGCAGTGTAGGACTTGACCGCTGTTTCAATACGATCGGCGAAGAAGCTGAAAGAATGCAGAATATTCTTCGAGAGAGAAATATTCTTGTCAGCTCCATCCGTGACATGACAAAACATGCTATCGCACAGCATTCCTTCACGATAATGCTTTCTCTGATCGGAGGCATGGATATTCATGCGGAAAGACAGCGACAACATATATGGGGAAGAACCACTACAGATGTAGTACGAGATAAGAATCTTGATGTGGAGTTTCAGGACCTGACTTTGCTTGTTGTGGGATTGGGGAGTCTCGGTACAGAAGTGGGAAGACTCGCACATGCTTTGGGTATGAGAGTAATCGCAACACGAAATACCAGTCGTTCTGGGCCGGATTTTGTAGATTATGTCGGCTTGTCAGATGAGATGTTTGATCTAGCAAACCAAGCAGATATAGTGTTTGCCGCGGTGCCGCCGACACCGGCTACGCTTGGATTATTTGATATGAAATTTTTCGAGGCCATGAAAGAGTCGGCGTATTTTGTCAGTATAGCCCGTCTTGGAGTTATCAACTGGGAAGATCTTAAGATGGCACTCAAATCAGAAAAGATTGCTGGCTTCGGGACTGATGACCTGCCTCAAGATGACTTCGAACTATGGGATCTTCCGCGAGTAATCATGACCCCACATGTATCGGATTATTCTCCTCGTTACAGGGACAATCAGTACGTGTTTTACCGCGAGAATTTGAGGCGCTATATGGCCGGAGAAAAGTTGCTTAATCTGATCGATATCCAACGTGGGTACTAGTATTTTCAATACCGACGATATTCAGGGTTCCATAAATCCTGAGATCAAGTAGGATGAGTTCCCAGCAGAGCCGAGGATGTGAGTATCGTGAACAGGAGCACCAACACTAGCTCGTATGATACATATAAGAATCCTCAGTTTATCGATGTTTCTCGCTCTATGCCCAGCCAACAACTCTATGCCGGTGCTGGCTCAGGCTCCACTTACTGTAAAAGACGTCAAACCTCTAGTCCCGACCGCCTTAGCCACAGGAGATTCGCTCTTCTTCTCGATGGAGCCGCTTGCTTCGTTTAGACGTCTCGAAGCACGGGTGGACATAGCTCCAAGTGACTACGAAGCTCGTTGGAGAGCCGCACGCGCTGCTCTTATTCTTGGAGTTATAGAAGAAGACAGGGAACGCACAGGTCGTTGGCTTAGAATTGCTGTCCAGCATGCTTCGGAAGCACGGGCCTTGCGACCTGATAATGTAGATGCAATAGCATGGTTGGCAGCAGCGAAGGGACGGCTAGCCCAAGACATCGCAGGGGTCCGAGAACAGGTTCGACTGGCAAAGGAGGTGTGGGCCTTGACCCAAGAGGCTCTGGCAATCGACGGTAACCATGCATTAGCTAACAGTGTCTTCGGTAAACTCAATCAAGAAGTTCGAAGCCTATCAGGCTTCGAACGCTTCATCGCACGAACTTTCATGGGCGGTGGGGACTCAATGAAGTCCAGTTCTTGGGAAGCTGCTGAAGAACACATCCTCAGAGCGCTTGAGAGTGAACCAGGCACTGTACTCTTCTACAAAGACCTGGGAGACACCTACCGTCTTCAGGACAAACTAGACCTGGCGCGGACTACATATCAGGAAGGTCTGGCAGCACCAGACCTGTACCCTTCGGATCCTATGTGGAAAGAGCAAATGATCGACAGGATAAAGCAACTCGGTCGTTAGTGGTCAGCCTCGGGATCCTGAGGCCTCTCTGTAGATACGCTCATGTTCCTCCACAACGAGCGGCCAATCAAATGGAGGGGGATTCCTAATACTCCACTCACATAGCCTCACAAGTAGACCACGATCGCAAGCAAGTTGTGTCAGAGCATCTACCATTCCCTGATCCGTATCGACCAGAAGCCCTGCTAACCCATCTGGCACGATCTCCGGTAAGCTACCAGTCCTAAACGCAACAACAGGCAGACCAACCGCACGAGCCTCTAAAGCGGAGAGTCCAAAAGCCTCCCGGGTACTGGAGAGGATAAATACATCAGAATTACGTAATACTTCCCGAACATCTTTACGGGGTATCGCTCCCAGAAATTTTGCCTCCACACCCAAGCGAGATGCCTGCCTCTCAAGGGCAGGTCGACGTGGGCCATCTCCCACGAATGTGACCCTAAACGTATGCCCATCTGGAATATTCTTCTGAGCCGCGGCCACAACTTCAAGCAAAGCTGAGCCTCTTTTTCGGTTCTTGAGACGCTGAACGGTAACCAGATCTATACAGTTTCTTGCGGGCACCGAGACAGAGCCTCCCTCACTCCACCATCCAATATCTACACCGTTTGCCAACACTGTTGTCGGACGACCAAGAACCCTAGACACTCCGTCTGCGACCGTTGGGCTGACGCCAGCTACCACCTGTGGCCAGGATCCCCATTTTGTTAGAGCGTGGGACAGCTTATAAACCCATTCATGTCCTCCCAACGTCGAATGGAATGTCACAACGAGTGGCAAGCCCAGTGAGTGTGCGGCCCAGCCACCGGCGAGAGCACCCGCCGAAGCAATCGATGCATGCACATGTACCACATCAGGTGACCACGTAACGAGATCCTCTCGAAGGCGCTTCGGGAGCAGAGGAGATATCGGTACCCCCATCATCGGGACCTTGAAAGAAGGAATCCTGACAGCCCGGAAATTTTCAGCTTGCGAGGTCGGCACTGATGGTACGCGAGCCCCTTGTTCTGAGGTACTCTCGGGCGTCATGGTCAAAATCCGAACGTCATGCCGGCGATCAGCAAGCGTACGAGCTAGATCATCGATCAGGTGCTCAACCCCCCCGAGTCTTGGAAGGTAGTATTCAGCCAACAGTGCAATCTTCAGCTAAACCTCCGTGGCCCGTTCACGTTCAACGCTCTCTCAGTGGCTTCTCGTAAATGCGCCATCGTTTGTGTGGAGCAAGTCCAAGTGACCTCAACGGTGAAACTAGTGCCTCATTCTCCTCAAGGATCCATGAGGCTTCTGCTTCTTCAGCTCCTATTTCGACGGCTCGGCGAGCTACCTCGTGCATCAGTAATGAGAAAAAGCCACGGTTCCGGTAGTCACGCCTGAGCCCTAACAGAATGATGCGTCCACTGAGTACCCTCGGTAGGGTTAAGAAAAGGCGAGCCATGTTCCATGGCCACAGGCGCCCTGAGGGTATGCGGCGGAGCACGCGATTGATATCTCGAGCAACTACAACGAATCCAACCGCTTCTCCATCGACTTCAGCGATGCACGCGAACCGAGGGTGCAGGACCGAACGAAGATCCTTGGCGAGGTGCCAAAATTCCTGCCAAGAAGGTGGCACGAAGCCCCAATTATCTACCCAAGCATCACAGTACAACTTATGGAAGGTCCTGACTTCCTGTTCGAACCGGCTAAAATCCCATTCGCGAAATACCAACTTCGTCCGGGCAAGCTTCCGCTCAACCACCTTCTTCATGCGATCCGGAAAACCGAACTCCGATCCCTGGATGAGACGGTAGCCCAGTAGGTCTTTAGCGCCCATATAGCCGCTACTCTCAAGCAAGCGCTCATAGTACGGCGGTGTCCACGGTGTCATGATCACGGCTTCGCGATCAAACCCATCTACCAGAAGTCCACATTCATGGTTCATGGAAGGATTTACCGGGCCTCTCGCTGCCTCGAGACCTCTTTCTCGCAACCACTGTCCGGCTCTCTCCATGAGCGCACCGGCTGCTTCCTGGTCGTCCCTACACTCAAAAAAACCAAAGAAGCCAACCCGATCTCCGTGATATTCGTTGTGCCAACCATTCCGTATGGCCGCGACCCGACCCACAGGACGACCTTCTCGTTCTGCGATGAATAATCCTCTCTCCGCAGATTGATAAAAGGGGTTCTTTCCCCGATCTA
>Ga0207965_1000348_pt1 | contig 13342 bp, 12 predicted proteins | sample Knorr_S23_td_O2m_FD_185609 | JGI IMG/M metagenome (GOLD analysis project Ga0207965, IMG submission 185609) | Marine microbial communities from Southern Atlantic Ocean transect - Knorr_S23_td_O2min_ad_571m_LV (SPAdes) (version 2) | ecosystem: Environmental > Aquatic > Marine > Oceanic | place...
ACCGCGAGGGCGGGTTTCTGTCCGCGCTCCAGGAAGCAAAGTACGAATGTTGGAAAAGGGAAGTGGGTAATTACGATTTCGAAGAGGCTGCCGATGCGACCCGGCGACTGATGTCGGGCAGCGAAGTGCCGGATGCGATCTTTGTTGCCAGCGACGCTATGGCAATTTCGGTCATCGACACACTGCGTAACGAATATGATATGCAGATACCTGACGACATATCAGTCGTTGGGTACGACAATATTCCTCAAGCGGCTTGGGCAGCATACAGCCTGACTACTGTGGAACAGCAGTTCACTGCCATGATTCGGATTGCGGTACAGACATTGTTGCGACAGATCCAGGCAGATCAAGTGACATCGGAATCGTTTGTATTACCGTGCGATTTGGTGATACGAGGTTCGGCTCGAATTCCGCCGAACCTGGTCATCGAGAATACACACGTAATCTCAGGCTTGAATGATTGAACTGACTGACATTGTTGCGTTATGAACCGCTCAAAGCTCACGCTCTCAGATGTTTTATCTGCATGGTGTACAAACTAAGGCAGATGCTATTTAAAGATAGGCGCTGATCGCAGTTCGCCAGATCGTCAGTGGCTTAGTCGCCGGAGTTCTGAAGAGTGAATGACATAGCATCGACCGTCAAATTGACTTACGAATGGATGATTTTCTGCGTACGCCCAAGAATATCGATTCCCTGCTGTTGTAACCACCAGGGCAGATCAATGAAAACCCAGTTTTCCGCCAGCTTGTCTCCTTCTCGGCGATAGATATCCACAACCCGCATGTCGGCCGGAGTATCACTGGCCGGCAGTCCGAGAAATCCTCCGGCTGGGGTATTGGTCAAGTTGGGCCAGCCAAAAAAGCCCGCGTAGTTTCCCTCCGCCAAACGACACAGGTGACCGTTGAAAATTTTATTCTTGAGACCGCTTCTAAAAGGGTATTGATGCTGCTCCTGGTAACGGGGAATGGTATAAGTGGCTCCAATTCCAGCAGGGCCGTACCAGGTCATGTCTTCACACCACGTTTTGGCGAGTAACGACGGGGGTGGATAGTCATCACCGCTTACGTTGAGGCCTTCAAGGTCTTGGCACATTCGGTTGACCAGTTTTAAAGTCTTAGTGGATTCACTGGGATCTTGTGGAGCCAGCAATATTCCATCATGAGTTCTTGGTCCCGGATAGATGAAAGAGGCGCCGGTCTGTGGTGGAAGCGGGTGAATCCCCAACTGGTGCATGACTCCAATGAGATCGCAGAAAAAACCGCTGCGCACCAATTTTCCATTTTGAATGCAATTGAAGTCGGCATAGCGAAGAAACGTCATTTTCCGATTAGCCGGAATGCCAAGCCAGTTGCCATCGAGAAGGCCCACAAAGTGCCCCATGCTGATCACCCAGTCGGTGTTATCGATCTCGCTGGTGCCCGCAAAAAATACATCTTGGCGACGCTGCACATGGGACCAGGCGGAAAGAAAAGGGCGCCAGAAGGCTTCTGCAATGGCTTCGCCGCCACGCTGCTCGTTAAACGGATAGACGCCATACCAGTCAATGTCTGAAGACACGTATTCCTGAATGACGTTCCCGACGGTATCTGCGTTGGCGCTCTCGAGTTCCCGGTAATAATTCAGAATCAGGGCTTTGTGTTCTTGATAGCGTTCCATGTGCTAGAAAAGTGAGGCAATTGGGCGTCAAACAGCTTACGTAAATTGGGTTCTTGGTGAAGAAACAGTATTGCACACGTAACCAATCTATTTTACACTTTGGCTAAGCGTTTGCATACGTATGCGAAACGAGCTGTCAAGGGAATTTATGGCTCAAATTCAACTTCGAAATTTGACTAAGCAATGGGGCGACGTGGTAGGTGTCCGTAATTTCAATCTGGACATCGAAGACAAGGAGTTCATCGTGCTTCTCGGTCCTTCCGGTTGCGGTAAGACCACCACCATGCGTTTGGTGGCGGGGCTCGAGGAGCCGACCGCAGGCGACATTCATCTGGGTGGCCGGCGCATCAATGATTTGGAGCCAAAGGATCGTGATGTTGCGATGGTGTTTCAGAACTATGGGCTGTATCCCACCATGACTGTGCGCGAGAACATCCGTTTTCCGTTGAAAGTGCGAAAGGTGCCAAAGGAAAAACATGACGAAATGATTAACGGTGCCGCCCGCATGGTTGAGCTCGGCGATCTACTCGATCGATTGCCAAAAGAGCTCTCGGGTGGTCAGCGCCAAAGGGTGGCACTGGCAAGATCGATTGTTCGAAAACCGACTGTTTTTCTTATGGATGAACCGTTATCTAATCTGGATGCCAAGTTGCGGGTTTCAACCCGCGCGCAAATCAAAAATTTGCAGCATGAACTCGAGGTTACGACTATCTACGTAACCCACGATCAGATCGAAGCCATGACTCTGGCAGATCGTGTGGTGGTGATGTCAGAAGGGGAAATCCAGCAGTTGGGTACACCGACTGAGATCTACGATCAACCAGAGAATACGTTTGTCGCGGGATTTATTGGCTCCCCTGCGATGAACTTGGTTCTCGGTGAAATCGAGAGCGGTACGTTTCGCGGTGAACAAATCGCGATTGAAGGCATCAAAGGGCCGGAAGGAAAAGTAGTCATGGGATTTCGGGCCGAGGACATAGAAGTTATAAAGGGCGCTGCTGAGTTGTCAGCACCGGTATACAGCATGGAGCTGCTCGGTGATGCAACGCAGATTAACGTCCGCTGTGGCGACGCGCTTGTGAGTGGTAAAGCCGGGAAAGACTTTCGCGCCGGAATCGGAGACCCGATCGGATTTAAGATTCTTCCCCAACACTGCCATCTTTTTGACGCCGAAAATGGAAAACGAATACCCGCCGGTCAGTCATGAGCGGCGTTACCGGATTCGAACTGGTGGCGGCATTGTCAGTTCGAAGCAATCTCTGCCCCGAGGCAAAGGAGCTGGAGATCAACTTAGACTCTGAAATTCAACGAAGAGGAGAGGACTGTGAAACTTAAAACATTTGTTTTTGCCATAGTGGCATTATTTGCTACGTCGTTTGCGCAGGCAGACTGTGCATTCACGGGATCGGGATCGGTCAAGATTTTGTCAAACGATTTTCCGGCCATTAATGCGATAAACGCAGCCGCTTTGGAGTGCAATTCCAGCAGCTTGACCGTTACCGCAAATGCGACCACAGAGCATCAGGATATCCAGGTGGAGGCATTAACGGCCAATCCGGCAAATTTCAATGTGGTCGTTGTTGCGAGCAGCTCAATTGTCACGCTTAACTCTGCCGGTTTGATTCGCCCACTGAATGACCTCGTGGCCAAGTACGGATCCCATCTGGCGCCGTCGCAACTGGCCACCATCGATGGGAACATCATGGGCATTGCGTTCATGGCAAATGCTCAGCATCTCTTTTATCGCACCGATATCCTTGAGGCCGCTGGAGTAGCCCCTCCAAAGACCTATGAAGAGATCATCGCAGCGGCCGAGGCGATTCGTTCAGCTGGACTCATGCAGTACCCGATAACTGGAACGTACAAAGCGGGCTGGAACCTGGCTGAAGAGTTCGTGAATCTTTTTCTGGGGACTGGTGGTGAATTCTTCGAACCAGGCACGGCGGCCGTATCGGTTAATAACGGGAACGGTGTGGCAACTCTTAATATGATGAAGCAGTTGGCGAGCTATATGCACCCCGATTACTTGACATTCGATTCGGCACTCTGCGCACCGCAGATGGCCCAAGGCGAGGCTGCTATAGCCAATCTTTGGGGATCCAGAGCTGCATATGTTCTTGACCCCGCGAATCAAGCCGATGCTGTGACCGGCAACATAGCGTTTGCCTCTGCAGCAACCATCGGTGGTGGCAACATACCATCAAGCACATTGTGGTGGGATGGCTGGACGATTGCGACCAACCAGACCGACGAAGAGGCTGAGACTGCTTTTCGGGTAATGCTGGAAGGAACCGACGCAGAGATGGTTCAAGGGAACAACGATTTAACCGTTTGGCTAGATTCTGCGTATGAAATACAGCCGGCAGCGGCGGGCGTATTTGCGACCGCTTCGGCAGGCGCAAAATCTTATCCGATGGTGCCGTACATGGGTATGCTCCATACGGCATTGGGTTCCAATATTCCAGATTTCCTTCAGGGAAAAGAATCAGCATCGCAGACGCTGACGGATATCACTGACGCGTATAACGCCGCGGCCAAGGAAGCAGGGTATCTCTGAGGCAACGGTTCTGCTCTAAGTTAAGTTGAGAGGGAGGGGCCCAACCCCTCCCTCTTTTTTCTCTATAGGGCGTAAAAGAATCAGGTGGGTCGATTTTAAAAGAGAGCCAAACGAGTCGGGTTAATTTGATGACACGAAAAATTCAACAGGTGAAATTTTCAGAGCTTGTTCCGTGTCGAACCGCTTTTATCGATACCCACAACCCGGGGACAGAAGGCAAGGAGAACTTCACCATCATCGGTGGCGGGGTCTCTGAAAATCCGGAGCAGTATGTCCACATCAAGGAGACACCCGGTTTTAATATCGGCGGCGCTCGTCAGCCGGCGGGTTGCACCAATTCGCTTCACAGTCACCGAACGGCAGAAGTCTTCATTATCCATAGTGGCTCTTGGCGTATGTTCTGGGGTTTAGAAGGCGACGACGGTGCAGTCGTCCTCAATCCCGGGGATCTCATCAGTCTTCCGACCCACATGTTTCGTGGATTCGAAAATGTGACACCCGTTAATGCCACGAACGAAACGGGGTCTGGTTTTATTTTTTCAGTTCTTGGCGGAGACGACTCAGGCGGTGGTGTGGTATGGGCACCCGAAGTTTTGGAAGAGGCGAGCAATCATGGTTTGACTTTGCTGGAATCCGGGCAGCTCGTAAACACTCGAGAGGGCGAAGAGATTCCGGAAGGAATACCTCCAGTTACTCCAGTCAGCAAGACTGGCCTCAGCTTCCACAGCCGAAATACGATCACCGACGCATCCAAGTTTGTGGTGAAGCGACCGGCCGAGTGGGCTCATCGAGAGACTGAACTGATTGGAAGGAGTTCGAACGCTGTAATCCGAGAGCGCCCAGGGTTCGAGGTTCGACGGGTGCAATGGGGTAACGGAGAGGAGATTCCCTGGCGCGTTTCAAACCTGGATACCGTGTTGATCTCAAATACAGGGTCAGTGGTACTGAGTGGCGGTGAGGCTCTTGGGCCTGGTGACGTCGCACTCATCCAAGCTGGGGAAGAGGAGATTGATGTAAAGCCGTTGCCCGGAGGAGCTTCCGAACTTTTTACCGTGATTGGGACAGACGATCCGGCAGGCGAGACGCGCCTTCTGGATGGAGGTGCAAAATGAGTGAGTTGATTCGCACTACGCATGTGGGTTCATTGCCACGGAGCCAGCGGGCTGTCGATTTGATTTTTGCCCGGGAGCGTGGCGAGTCTTTTGATCGCGCGGTTTTTGAATCCACCATGGCCGAAGAGGTCGCAGCCACTGTCGAGCGCCAGGTCGCATCCGGGATCGATGTCGTTTCGGACGGTGAGACCTCAAAGATCGGTTACGCAACCTATGTTAAAGATCGATATACCGGCTTTGGTGGCGACAGCCCTCGCAATGCGCCTGCGGACCTCAAGCAGTTTCCCGCATACCTGGAGCGGATCGCCCGATCGGGCGGTACTCCGAAAATATCTCGCCCCTGTTGTATCGACGAAGTTCGACTGCGTGACCACGCCGATCTCGAGGCCGATATCCGCCATTTTCAGGCTGCCATCGATAAACACCAGACTCCGGTGGGATTTATGAATGCAGCGAGTCCTGGTGTCGTCGCGTTGTTCTTGCCGAATCGTTATTACTCAAACTACGAAACTTATCTTGCAGCGCTCTCCGATGCGTTTCGTTACGAGTACCAGGCGATTACAGATGCAGGTTTATTGCTCCAGATCGATTGCCCGGACCTGGCGCTTGCTCGCCATATGATCTTCACTGATAAGAGCGATGAGGAATTTGTGCGAACAGCCTCGATGCATGTTGAGGCCCTCAATGCGGCGCTTGACGGAATCCCAGAGGACCGGATCCGGGTTCATATCTGCTGGGGCAATTACGAGGGGCCGCATGTCTGTGATATTGATATGGATAAAGTGTTTCCAGTGCTGATGAAAACACGCTCCCGGTATCTTCTTTTCGAATCCTCGAACCCCCGTCACGCCCACGAGTGGACAGTTTTCAAGGCGCGAAAAAGCGAGATTCCGGACGATAAGATTTTGGTGCCGGGGGTCATCGACAGTACGACCAATTTTGTCGAACATCCAGAACTTATCCGGCAGCGGATTGAACGCTTTGTCGGCATTGTTGGAAAAGATCGTGTGATGGCGGGATCAGACTGTGGTTTCGGAACTTTTGCGGGTTTCGGGACTGTCGACCCCGACATTGTCTACGAGAAACTGTGCTCCCTCGCAGAGGGCGCACGCAGAGTGTAAGGCCGACGTCTACTGGACCCTGACATTTGGCTCATGTCTTTGCCTAGCTAATGCCCCATCGGACTTTTTTCTGGTTCATCGCACCGTCCATGATCGCGATGATTCTGCTGATCGCTTTGCCATTGGTCGGCATCACTTACCAGTCGATGTTTCGCGAGCATCAAAAACCACTCAAAGAAGTGCAAACCTGCACTGTAGATTTTTTGACGAACACGCAAAAATGTGAGACCAGCGTTGCAGTCGATTTCGAGAAACTTAAGAAACAAAAAGGGATTGGGGAATTTGTGGGTTTAAAGTTGTACGGCGGTTACAAGTTATTTGCTTTTGAGGCGATCGGAAAAGAGTGGGAGAAACGGAAGAGTTTGAGTCAATTCATTGGGCGTCTCTTCAACTTGCCGTTTTACAACGCTTTGATATTTACTTTGACCTACACCTTCGTGGCGACGCCATTCGTTATTTTGTTGGGCCTTATAGTCGCGTTTTCCATTAACAACCTAACCCGATCTATTCGAGGCCCGGTCATCTTTGCGGGCCTGCTGCCCATGATCATTACCCCACTCATAGGCGCGCTGGTGTTGTTCTGGATGATCGATGGCAATGGCATCATAGGTAGTGCCGTACAGTTTGTTGTTGGGGATCCTGATTTAAGTCTCAAGGCTAGCACCCCGATGGTATGGGTGGTTATTCTGATTTACGGAATTTGGCATTCGACCCCGTTTGCCATGATTGTTTTTTACGCCGGGCTACAGACGGTGTCGTCTGATCAAATTGAGGCTGCAATGATCGATGGCGGATCGAGATGGGATCGGATGCGCTATGTTGTACTGCCGCATCTTATGCCGCTGATTATTTTCGTTACGCTTATCCATTTGATGGATGCTTTTCGGGTGTTTGAACCGATCATCGGTTTCAGTGCCGAGGCCCACGTCAAGTCAATTAGTTTTTTAATCTATGAAAGTCTGGTTATCCAAGAGGACAAACTTTGGGGAACGGGATCCGCGACCAGTGTTGTTACCGTTATCATGGTTTTGATCTTGCTCACCCCGGTCTTGATTCGAACCTGGCGTGATTTCAGGCGTTGATTTGAAACGATTCATGTCATGGTAGCCAGGACCCCACGAGCGCTTCAGTTACTGACCTATGGCTTTGTCATCGTCTGGGTCATTCTTTCCACATTTCCATTTCTGTGGACCCTGCTGGGCAGCTTCAAGGTGACCTCAGATTTCTTCGGTTTGGACTGGATGAACGTTGTTACTGGGGAGTTCACAAAGAAGCAAACGGGTGGTGCGTTAACTGGAGAGAACTACCAAAGGTTGTGGGTCGACCAGCAGTTCTGGCGTAACGCCCTCAACACACTCATCGTGACGGTCAGTGTTGTCGTGATCTCTTTGACATTCGGGGTGCTGGGGGGGTATGCACTGGCGAGAAGTCGTGCCAGGTACGCGTTCTGGATTTTGATTGTCGCCCTCGTCTTTCGCGCAATGCCCCATATTACGTTGATTTCAGGATATCTTTATCCGTTTTTCGAGCTCGGAATCTGGGGGTACCTGCCAACTGCCATCATCGTCTTGGTTGCGATCAACCAGCCATTTACGATCTGGATGATGCGTTCGTTTTTCTTAAATGTGCCGACCGAACTTGACGAGAGTGCACTGGTGGATGGCTGTACTCGAATTAAGGCTTTCTGGCATGTCATTATGCCGGTCATGTGGCCCGGTGTAGTGACGACAGGACTTTTTAGTTTTCTACTGGCTTATAACGATTTCACGGTTACGGTTAGCCTCCTTAGCGGAGAGAATTTCACTATGGTGCCGAAGCTAAACAGTTTTCTTGGGACCGTGATGTATGAAGGAAGTCGTATGAATGCAGTTGCTGCCGTGGTATCGGCCACGGCGCCGCTATTTTTCCTCGTGATGTTTTTCCAAAGGCAACTTGTGGCTGGGCTGACCCAGGCTGCTGTCAAAGGGTAGACAGCCTGACCTATGTCGATCCACAGAACTGATACCAACGGACAACCAATATGCAAGGCAAAAGACCTCCACAAGCAGTTTTGACAAAAAACAACGACCTTACGAAGACTGAGGATACCCGCAAGGTCGTAAATGGGATGGTTGATGCACTGAACGATCATATGATCGATGGAATCGGCGCGTTCTTTCACGAAAATTTTCACTGGTTTGGCAATGCAGGGTGCGGGTTAAAAGAGAACCTAAAGGCGTTTCAGGATGGCTGGCAGCGCCCGTTTCAGGCTGCCTTTTCCGACAAAGTTTGTATCGATGAGGCGCGCCTTACCGAGGGCCAATGGATGGCTGCGTTTGGACGGCAAGAGGCCACTCATTCTGGGGAATTCATGGGTATCGCACCGACGGGCAAGCGTGTCGAGATCCGCTACATGGATTTTTGGAAGGTGGTGGACGGCAAGATTCAAGATAACTGGGTCATGGTCGATTTTCCTTATGTGATGCGCCAACTTGGCGTCGATCCATTCCAGGGGATGGGTTGGGACGACTATGGTGCCGGGCACGACCCAGCAAAGAAGGACAATGAAACAATGACATTGAAGGGAAGGAGGAAGTAATGAATGGATTTGATACCGAGTTCAAGGATCTTCGCGACTTCATCTTGAAGATCACATACCGCATCTGGGAAGAGGGCGGGATCGATCGAATCCGTGACTATTACGGCGAAACGGCACCTTTTAAGACGGGGTTAAACGTTACAAATTCAGTAGAAGATGTCGTGCGGTCTACCCGTGAGACGCTCCAGATGTTCCCGGATCGACAGCTCTACGGTGAGGATGTGATTGGTGCAGAAAACCCGGTGGGTACATATTATTCATCGCACCGGATCCTCTCCACTATGACTCACGAAGGCGATGGAGCTTTTGGCCCGCCAACCGGCAAAAAAGTTGTGACTCGAACCATCGCCGACTGCATTTGTCGGGAAAACCAGGTTGTTGATGAATGGCTGGTGCGCGATCAATCTGCAATTTTGTTGCAACTTGGAGTGGACCCTGAGACTTTTGGAGAAAAACTCGCGCAAGCTGACCGAACTGGCGGGATCCCAGTAGCCGATCCAGAAGCGTTGGTAGCGCGCTGGACGGGTCCACCGGATTCGGGACCGATTCAAGGGAATGCCAAACGAATTGCCGATTCCTATCAGGCAGTTTGGGAAGCCGGAGACTTTGGTGCATTAATTGATACCCATGACCGGGCGTACCAGGGCTTTGCGCCGGGAGGAGAACTTCTGTACGGCAGGGATGGACTGGTCAACTTTCTAACCGGAATCAGAGCTGCGATCACTGATACTGTCTACCAGGTGCATCACTGGATAGAGCAGCGAGAGAACGAAAAGAATCCGAGAATTGCACTCCGGTGGTCGGTAGCCGGAACCCATTTGGGCGTTGGACGCTTTGGCTCACCCACCGGGTCGCCGGTTGTGATTCTGGCGATGAGTCATCTCGAACTCCAGCACGGGCTCGTAGTCCGTGAGTACCATGGTATCGATGAGCTCTCCATCTGGACGCAGATTGCAGCGAATAAGGGCTGAGTATTCGATCCTCATAACATTAATAGGGCGACAATCGGTGCGTTTCGAGGTGCGCTCTACGATTTTGAGTAGCCACGAATAGAGGTCTAGATGGTGAGCAAAACGCTTAATCAGGAAAACAAATCACTAATATGGGACTACTGGATTGCGCTGCAGAATGCTAGCGCAGAACAGCTATACGAAGTCGTGGCCTCTGTCATGAGTAGAGACGTGCGTTGTTTCGGTCCTGACCCGATAGGTGAGCTACAAGGTAGCGTGGCTTTGGTTGACGACTATTGGTCACCGGTTTTGCGGTCGTTTCCGGATTTGACGCGGCAGACTCACTTGTTTTGTGGCGGCAAATCGAACGGTCGCGCTGATGGCGATATTTCAAAAGACGGCCGGTTGTGGGTTAGCGGCACAGGTGTCTTCTCGGCGACATTCGAGGAAGATTACTTAGGCATTCCCGCATCGGGAAAAAAAGTCGATATTCGCTGGGGTGAATTCTATCGGCTTGAAGATGGCAAAGTCGTCGACTTCTATTTTCTGCTAGATCTGGTTGATCTGATGCGCCAGGCAGGCTTCGATGTACTGCCACCAATCCTCGCTTCGGATCAGCGATTTCCCCTCCCGCTTGCGAATGATGGCATTCTGCTTGAAGCGCAGGATGAAGAGGAGACAGAGCGGCAATTACACCAAATTCACCGCTTTGTATACGACAGTCTGAATAGCTATGACCAGGACGATGTCAGCAGTATGGGAGTCGCTGACTTTTTTCATCCTGATGTTCATTGGTACGGGCCAGGAGGGATTGGCTCTTGTTATGGCCTGAAGGAGTTTGAAGATTTTCATCAGAAACCGTGGTTGGCAGCCTTCCCAAATCGGCAGAATCAGGACCTGGATTCTCTTTATGCCGAAGGCAGGTATACAGCCGGATCAGGTTGGACGGGAACCAAAGCAATACATAGCGGTGAGTACAAAAATGTCGGAGGTACTGGAAACCCCGTCAAATTTAACGGTATGGATTGGTGGAAAAGTGACGGCGAGAAGTATATAGAGAATTGGGTTTTCGTCGATATGGTCTACCTGTTCCGGCAACTTGGAGTGGATCTATTTGATCGGCTCGCTAATCGATGAAGAACGAGAGATGAACAGGAAAGATCTAGAAGGGGATCAGGAAACTGGAAGACCTTGTCTAAAAAAAGTCTTCTCCGTTCGTTTTGTGCCACACTTTTCACTTCGCATTCAGGTTCAGCAGTTCATTGGCCGGGAGATCCCACCAGTTGATACCTTGCTTTCTAAGTTCATGCTGACGATGCATGCGGTCAAAAAGATCCACATCCATCTGCATAAATAGATCAATCAGATCCATGGGTACCCAATTTTGGATTAGATAGTCACCTTCACGTCTGTACCAGTCGAAGTCCCGAAGTGTCATCATCTTTTTAGTAGCAGAAACACCTTGATACTCCCCATGATGCAATGAGTAATTAGAATCCCAAATACCAAGCGCGCCATATTGGCCTTCAGCATAGAATCCCATGAAACGCCCACCACGTTTTTCATTGATTTCTCGATCACCGAACCCAAGGACCCATGGTCTCTGATGAAAGTCTTTATATTCTTTAATGGTGTGTGCGGAGCCAATTCCAGTTGGTCCCATCCAATGAAAATCTGGATGCCAAAAGTGATGGTGTTGCATTGTATCCATGTTCTCCATATCACGGCTTCTGTTGTACCATCCCATGCCGGCAGCCATTGCTTCAACTAATTGCAGAGTTTTACGACTTTCAAGATCATCTTGCTCTGTTAAAAGAATGCCATTTCCTCGAGGCTTTAAAACCTTTCCGCCCTCCTGACCGTAAGCCGGAGGTAGTACTTGGAAACCAGCCTGCTTCATAACGCCAAGAATATCGAAGATAACGTAACTCTCAACGATCTTTTCTTCCCGCATCACAAAAAATTGACCAAAATTGATATGTGTTTTCGTCCCTGTCGCCGGAATGCCAAGCCAATCGTGAACGAACGTCCCGGTCAAATAGCCATACCCAGACACCCACTCTTCATTCGCAGACATACCACCTAAAAGAATATGAGGAACACGTTTTATGTCGGGAAATGCATTCTGTAATGGTTCCCAAAATTTCGAAATGAGAGCATCAATCCCGCGAATCTGGTTAAATGGTTGCGAGCCGTTCCAGTTGACATTTTTATGGAATACCTTCTCACAGATCCCTTTTACTTCACTGGGTTTCGCATTGTTCATACGCTGCCAGTAGCCCCAGACAGCCGCTTTATTCTTTTGATTTTTGGCTTTCCAATCCATAACATCCATCTCCCAGAAAATAGTTTAACCATGCTAGCTAACAAGGCAACTAGTCGCCATCGATCTTTTGAGTGCCTACTAAAATCTCTCGACAATTCGAAAATCTCGCACGATGCAGTACACAAGTTGGAGAACTTTCGGTCACATTCTGGTCACAGTGTCCGTTAAGTTATAGATAAAGCAGCGTTAGCAACTGGGGAAAGTTACGGAAACACTGAAGATAAATGGTCGGGGTGAGAGGATTTGAACCTCCGGCCCCTGCCTCCCGAAGGCAGTGCTTTCTACTGGGTATAACGTTAAATCAACCACATACGCACACCGATCCCGCGTGTATGTGACTGGAATGGACTGGAGAGGACACCAATAGACTGTAGTCGGCTCCACTTTCGCTCCACCCCGGGGCACCCGCCCCCAGGGGCCTTCTTGGCCATACTGGTTTTATAAGCTTATTTCTGGCACTATTTTCCGGCAATGTTCTAGATAAGACCAAATCAGGAGGACTAATCTATGTTTGGTTCAATGAGAGTTGTGGCCCCGTACGCCGGCAAGACAGAGTTAGCCAAGGCCAGGATGCGAACGGCGGCCGAAATTATTTCCCGAAGCGGTGCCTCGGATGTTTGGATGGCAAGCGTCTTGGGAGGTTATGGTGCAGGGACCCTCCATCTCTACGGTTGGTTTGAGTCAATGACCCAGGTAATGGAAGTCAGCGGCAACGTTCATAGTGATCCCGCGTGGCAAGCACTAATGGCTGAGCGTGAAGCGAATCCGGCCGCCGACATCGCGGGTCCTTCCGTGTGGAGAAGACTCTTCGGTGAAGGTGGTGATGAGAATGATCACGCAGTGATGCACCGCTCATACGTTATGCCACGCTCCAACTTCGGGACTGCAGTCGCCTTACTGCCCGAGGTACAAGAATTGCTCAAGGGGCATAACGTGCATGTTAGCGCTTGGGCTCCTGTGATCGCAGATGACATGACCCGGATGGACGTCGTCTACTCGGCGCCAGACCCGGTTACGCTTGGCAAGAGCATAGATG
>Ga0207965_1000355_pt1 | contig 13260 bp, 13 predicted proteins | sample Knorr_S23_td_O2m_FD_185609 | JGI IMG/M metagenome (GOLD analysis project Ga0207965, IMG submission 185609) | Marine microbial communities from Southern Atlantic Ocean transect - Knorr_S23_td_O2min_ad_571m_LV (SPAdes) (version 2) | ecosystem: Environmental > Aquatic > Marine > Oceanic | place...
AGGCAAGTGAGGCTGAACTGCTCGCAGAGCGGAAGGCAATCGAGCATTTGCTCTGAGACCCACGACTTAAGAATTACAAACAGAGACTAAGCGAGAACAAATGGATAAGGATATACTGGTGCAATGGGCTTACTAAGTTTTATTTTTTGGACACTTGTTTTTTTCACAGCTCTTGTTGTGTTGTGTTATAAAGCGGTGGAACTCAGAACCGCAACCATCACAGTTGGCGCAGTTCTTCTCGTCTATACTATTTTTGGACATCCTGCTAATGTCATTTTAGCAATCGATTGGGTGATGTTTGCACTCTTGGTGAGTTTCAATATTCCTGAAATCAGACGCAATTACGTCAGCTCACAAATTCTAAAGTTTTATAAATCTGTACTGCCTTCAATCTCACAAACCGAAAAAGAAGCAATCGATGCAGGGAGTATTTGGTGGGATGGAGAAATTTTCAGTGGCAACCCCGACTGGGATGTTTTAAGAAGGAACCCTAAGCCTAAATTATCAACAGAAGAACAGGCGTTCCTTGATGGCCCTGTAGAAGAGGTTTGCCAAATGACCGACAATTGGGCGGTCAACCATAAAGACTATGACTTGCCTGAAGAAGTCTGGGACTTTCTTAAAGCCAAAGGGTTTTTCTCCATGATTATTCCAAAGAAATATGGTGGCTTGGAATTTTCACCCTTGGCTGTAGCCACCGTGATGAGTAAGGTAACCACCCGAAGCGGTGTCTTAAATTCCACTGTGGGTGTGCCCAATTCATTGGGACCAGCAGAGTTGTTACTCCATTATGGAACACCAGAACAAAGGGATGAATTGTTGCCAAAGCTGGCGAGTGGTGAAGAAATTCCTTGTTTTGCCCTCACAGGACCCAGAGCAGGATCCGATGCTGCAGCCATGCCAGATACAGGAGTTGTTTGCAAAGGTAAATTTGAAGGCAAAGAAATTATTGGCATGAAGCTCAATTTCAATAAACGCTATATTACACTTGCCCCGGTCTCAACATTGGTGGGCTTGGCATTTAAGCTGTATGACCCGGATCATCTGATCGGAGAACAAAGCGATTACGGCATTACTTGTGCCCTCATTCCATCAAAAACCAAAGGCCTACAAATAGGACCAAGGCATTTACCACTTGGTATTCCGTTCATGAATGGCACCATCATTGGCACCGATATTTTTGTACCCCTGGATTATATTATTGGCGGTACCGAGCAGGCTGGAAAGGGGTGGAGAATGCTGGTTGAATGTTTGTCGGCAGGCAGAGCCATTTCACTGCCGTCAGGCGCTATGGGTGGCGCTAAAGCCTCAGCATGCGCTACCGGTGCTTATGCCAGAGTCAGGGAGCAGTTTAATGTCCCGATAGCAGAATTTGAAGGCATTGCAGAACCCTTGGGTAGAATTGCAGGCTACACGTATATTATCACCGCTTCTGTCAACACCACTGCCATGGCCATAGGCGCAGGCGAAAAACCAGCGGTCATCTCTGCCATTATGAAATACCACACAACCGAGATGGCACGAAAAATTAGTATCGATGCCATGGACATTCATGGCGGAAAAGCGGTGATGCGCGGACCAAAGAATTATATGGCTTCAGGCCACGAAGCTGCTCCAATCGGCATCACCGTTGAAGGCGCAAATATTTTGACCCGCAGCTTGATCATTTTTGGCCAAGGTGCTTTTCGTTGCCACCCCTATGTCCTTAAAGAAATTGCAGCGGTGGAACAAGAGGATGCAGGTGAGGCGTTGGAGCAGTTTGATCGGCATTTCTTCAACCACGTCGCTTATACCTTGTCCAATGTAGCACGATCCTTGGTTTTGGGAATCTCGAATAGATTTGGCAACTCCCCAGTTGCTGGCGAGACAGAAAGTTACTACAAACATATTAATCGCTTCAGTGCAGCGTTTGCATTGTTAACCGATGTTTCAATGCTCGTACTCGGTGGCAGCCTTAAACGAAAAGAAACCCTGTCTGCAAGGCTTGGTGACGTTTTAAGTGCACTCTACCTTGCCAGCACCACGTTAAAATATTATGAAGATCAAGGCGACAAGGAAACGGACCTGCCGTTGGTTCATTGGGCATGCAAGACCTTAATTTTCGAAGCGCAGAACAAAATTCATGAAATTTTAGTCAATTTCCCAAATCGGTTGATTGCTGGTGTCCTCCGATTTTTTATTTTTCCATTGGGAAGGAATGTCTCTGGCCCATCGATTAAAAATACACTGGAAATTGGAGATCTCATTTCAAGAAAAACTAAAACGAGAGAAAAATTGTGCCAAGGCATTTATTCAAGAGATGAGCCCACCAACCATTTGGCAACGCTGGAGAATGCACTTGAGCTCTACGAAACTGCTCATCCAATCAAAGTTGATGTAATGAGGGCACGTAAAAAAGGCCTGATTGAGGGCAATACCTTGGAGGAGTTGATGGATGCTGCGATGAATCAAGATGTAATCACCGAAGAACAGGCGAATCAATTGAGTGCATACGATCAATTAGTACTGGATATTATTAATGTTGATGATTTCTCAGAAGAAGAACTGAAAACAATCCGTTAGTCCATCGGCTGTTTAGTCAAGGCAACCAATATTCCAAGCGTCTGTACCGATCGCATCTGAAAAATCACTTAATGCATCCAGAGAGGAACTGAAAGCAAGACCGATGTCCCCACCGCCTGCACCTGAGGGCTTGTAAAACACATTGTGTGTTGAAGCAATATTTTGAATATCGGCATGCACTTGGGTGTAAATACCGATGTCTCCGATCTTATCTAGTTTTTTGATTTGAGCATCGTAAGCACTCAATAAATCAATGATCAGATCCACATCTTCTGACTTCCAAGCATTGGAAAGGCTTTGGGTAATGTCCAGAAATTGATCCAGAGCACTTCTAAATTCCTTGGGATACAAATTGCTAGCCCTTTGATAATTTGCAACCAGTTTATTGGTCGATCCATATTGACTGGTTGTTAATGCTTTTAGATGCAACCCATTGGGCCAATTGAGAATAGACCAAGTGTGATTTTTTACCGAGTCTTTGGTGCATTCGATGACGCCCTGGTCTGCAAAACAGCAAGTAACATCAATGCCGCTCCCTTGTTTGCCTTGAAGGCCTTGATGAATTGAGTTTGCTTGGGTTAGTAGATTCTCTGGTGATGATCGAATGACTTGATATTGAGACAGTGCTTGGATGATTCCCACTGAAACTGCAGCACTGGAGCCTATGCCCAATTTAATGGCTGTCCCATCTTTTGTAGTTCGGAAAAATTCGGAGCTGTCAACAGCAATCCAAAGCTTTTCCTTGAGCTTGGGTTTGAGAATCTTAAAAGCATGCTGAAGCAACAAACCAAATACCCCTGGGTCTGCTTCGGACCAAAGAACATTGGCATCGTCATCCGTGGTGAATGGGAAAACACCCTCCAATACCGAAGTTGTATAAACATTGTGCTTCTTGTCACTCTTCTGGATAGTAATATTGACCTTTTGCTTGAGCGTTGAAACAATTGCCGGAGCCCCATCCAGGACAGCATACTCCCCGGATATTACAACCTTCCCTGGAATTGAAACCTGGATTTCATTATTCATGAATTATTCTTGCGCCTTTCCCGAGACTACTCTCTATAATCAATTGAACTCCAGGCACCTTCTCCATTAATGACACCACATCTTTGCAGGCATCCGGTTCACATATAATTTTAACTTGCGGTCCAGCATCAATGGTGAAGAAAACAGGCATGCCTTTCCTTTGCATATCTTTCACAGTTTCTACACAAGTGTATGTCGCCGGGTTCCAGTAATCGATTGGCGGTTGCGAAGTTTTCATCACCTTGTGCATTTTTAGACAGTTTTGCTCTGCGATTTTGCCCAATTGTTCGAAGTTTTTTGCTGCTATTGCATGCAGAGCAAGTTCCATATCTTCTTGATGATTATTCACCCAATCGTTATACATTGGTGAGGTCTTTCTCGAGATTTCCATGCCCTGCCTTGAACTAATGGTTTTCTGTTTGGTTGAGGTAACACAAACGATGACGTTTAAAGGCCATTCTTCTGCTGCCAAAATAGTTGCACAGTTTAATTGATCTTGAACCACCTCGAGATGGACAAATCCTGAAAACAACGACCTGGCAGCTGAACCTGAACCAAGCATTGCAGCTTCAATCATTTGTTGATTGGAAAGTTTTGTCCCCAGAGCATTATCCAAAGCGGTTATCAATGAAGCAATCCCAGATGCTGACGATGCAAGCCCTGCAGCCGTGGGAAAGTTGTTGCTAGATTCAATCAGACAAGGCTGATCAATTTGACTTATTTTCTTCAGATGCTCGCAAGGCAACTGGATTTGCCCCAATGAGGGTTGTTCCACTCCATTTAGCATCCAAGTGTCCTGTTCTAAATTATTGGGAAAAGAAACCGTGGTCTCAGATGTCATGGAATCGAGTGTGATGGCCAGTGAACTCATTGCTGGGATATTGCCGCTAACATTTGATTTACCCCAGTATTTGATCAAGGCAAAATTTGGGTGGGCAATCGCTGTTGATGACTTCAAACCTATATCCTTATTTGTAAATCACAAATTTAATGCAAGTAGTATACTTTAATAGTTATTTTGCAAGGAGCAACTGGGGAAAACATTTTTATGGGGTCTTTCGACAAGAGAATGGAAGGTTACATTGACAAGATCAACAATTATCTTGAGGAAATTTTGCCAGAAAAAACGATTCCACCGGCTAAACTGCATGAAGCGATGCATTATGCGGTAATGAATGGGGGTAAAAGGATCAGGCCACTTTTAGTCTATACATCGGGAGAGGCCTTGCAAATTGACACAGAACAGTTGACACCGGCAGCAGCAGCAATTGAGTTGTTGCATTGTTTCTCCTTGGTACACGACGACTTACCCTCAATGGATGATGACAACTTAAGAAGAGGTCAACCCTCTGTTCACATTGCATTTAATGAGGCAACGGCAATATTGGCAGCAGACGCACTGCAGTCTTTGGCATTTCATATTTTGGCGGTCGATCCAGCATATCGAAACCAAAACAACGTTCCAACAAATCTTATATCCCTTCTTGCACAAGCTTCAGGCACGAATGGCATGAGTGGTGGTCAAGCACTTGACTTAGCAGCTGAAGGGCAAGTATTGGATCAAAGCGAACTGGAACATATTTATCGACTAAAAACTGGAAAACTGCTGCGTGCCTGTGTGCTCTCAGTGGTTTGTATTGCACCCTCGGTTAGTTTAGAAAAACGTCAATTACTGGAACGCTTCATTGATGCCATTGGCTTGGCCTTCCAAATACAAGATGACATTTTGGATGTCGAGGGCCATACAAAAACCATAGGTAAACCTGCAGGATCTGATGAGAAAAAAGTCAAGGCAACCTATCCAAGTCTGTTTGGACTGGAAGCATCTAAACAAAGGATCAACGAGTTGCTAGCAACGGGACTTGAATTATTAGAGCCATTTGGTAAAGCCGCTGATGGGCTAAGGCGACTGGCCATGACCATCGCACAAAGGGAAATGTGACTGCTGATCTGCCACGCTTTTCTTATTTGTTTAGAATTTACTCCCTGATCCCAACTCCTTTTTTGAGAAGGTAAATTGCGGTGCATAACAGCATTATAAAAAACGCTAGAATAACGAGAATACCAGTAAAGATATCTATATCTGACTTACCCAAAACGCTGAATCTCATGGCATTAACCATATAAAGTATTGGATTAAAATAAGACACTTTTTGCCAAAAATCTGGCAGCAATGTAATCGTATAAAAAACACCTCCCAAATAGGTTAATGGTGCCAAAACAAATGAAGGTATGATTGCAATATCATCAAATTTTTTAGCAAAGATAGCATTTAACAATCCTGCTAATGAAAATACCCCAGCAGTCATCACAATCACAAGAATAGCCAGGACAGGATGTTGAATGTTTAACTGGGTGAAGAAAAGGGCAATCAGTGAAACCACAGCAGCAACAAAAATCCCTCGAATGATTCCACCTGCTAAATAACCAATCACAATTGAAATTTCGCTCATGGGAGAAACCAACATTTCTTCGATGTGCCTTTGTATTTTTGCATTAAAGAAACTGCCCACCACATTGCCATAAGAATTGGTAATCACGGACATCATAATTAAACCTGGAGCAATGTATTCCATGTATTGAAACCCATCCATTTGCCCAATTCTACGGCCTATCAAAGTTCCAAAAATAATGAAATACAAGGACATAGTTATGCCAGGTGGAATGATGGTTTGAACCCATATCCTCAACACGCGTCTGGTTTCCTTTCTGATCAGAGCAACCATGCCGATTATCTGTCGATTCATAATCATTCGATTGTGACTCCAATATTGCTTTCTGCTCGGGTCAATTCAATAAACAGCTCTTCCAATCTATTGGTCTTGTTTCTCATGCTCAAAACACCAATCCCTAAGGATGCAAGTTTTTCAAACACTGGGTTTAGAGTTTGGGCTTGTTTTACATGGACCTCAATCTCCTTTGGATTGGTGATCTCAATGAAGTAATCTTCAATTTCTGGTACTGCATCTATGGGTTGATCCAAATTGAGTACAAACACTTCCAGTTTTAGTTTAGTCAAAACGTTATTCATGGAATCGTTTTCGACAATCTCGCCATCATCAATAATTGCCAGCTGGTTGCAAAGTTGTTCTGCTTCTTCCAGATAATGTGTCGTTAATATTATTGTTGTCCCACTGCGGTTGATCTTCCTCAAAAAATTCCACATTGCCCTTCTTGTTTCTATATCAACCCCTGCTGTCGGTTCATCGAGAAGCAAGAGTCGTGGCTCGCTGACCAAAGCTCTTGCAATCATCAACCGTCTTTTCATCCCCCCGGAGAGGCTTCTGGCCATCTCTTTTCTTTTGTCCCACAGCTCCATTTGTCTGAGATAATGTTCTGCCCTTTTTAGGCTTTCCTTTCTGGGCACACCATAAAACCCAGCTTGATTGACGAGGATGTTAAAAACCCCATCAAACAGATTTAAATTGATTTCTTGGGGAACAACCCCTATACAGGATTTGGCAGCACTCAGATTCTCTTCAATATTGTGTTCAAACACCTCAATCCTTCCGGAGGTTTTGTTAACCAGAGATGTAACTATGCCTATTACCGTAGTTTTTCCAGCGCCATTCGGTCCCAGAAGGGCAAAAAAATCGCCCTCTGCAACATTAAAATTGATGGATTTTAATGCTTCGACACCATTGGCGTAGGTCTTGGTAAGATTTTGAATAGTTAACGCATTCATGCATCAGCATTTTGCACCTCTGGAAAAATAAAGCAATAATGCGTTTTAATTCGGTTTAACAAGGATGGATCAATGGCAACGATATGGCACCCAAAAAACACCATCAGTTTGGATAGAATAAACGAACTGAACCAAAACACTGCAATAGGATACCTGGACATAAAAATCACACACATCGGCGATGACTTTATCCAAGGCACGATGCCAGTGAGCCAAAAAACCACACAACCGCAAGGATTGCTTCATGGAGGCGCTTCTTTAACCTTGGCAGAGTCATTGGCCAGTCTTGGCGCTGCCCTTTACGTGGATATGTCTAAATACAACGTTGTAGGACATGGTATTAATGCAAATCATTTGCGTTCAGCAACAAAAGGTGTGGTCACAGGTATTGCCAAGCCAGTGTATCTTGGTGGCAAAACCCAAGTATGGGAAATAAAAATTTATAAATCAGAAACAGAATTTGTTGATGAAACCCTTTGTTGTATTTCAAGAATGACAGCCCTTAGAATGACCCGGAGATAATTATTATCGCTTTAGTCTTTGGATTTTTAATCACCGCATTTCTCTATGCTTCTGTAGGTTTCGGTGGAGGCTCAACCTACAACGCGCTGTTAATTCTTGCCGAGACAGACTACCAATTGGTCCCAAAAATTGCCCTGTTATGTAATCTCATCGTCGTCAGTGGTGGGACGCTTCGCTACCATAAAAATAAACTGATTCCCTGGAATTTAGCCTTACCTTTGGTTGTTGTTTCTGTCCCTTTTGCCTGGCTGGGTGGCTATACTTCCATCAGTCAATATTGGTTCAGTATTGCTCTTGGTTTATCCCTGTTATTAGTTGGTATTACCATGCTGCTAAGAACAAGTGAAGTGTTGAAAACTGCGGAGTGGACGAAAACGAAATCTGGATATTTTTGCTTATCAATTGCAAGCGGTGGCTTGGGATTTTTAGCTGGATTAGTCGGTATCGGTGGGGGTATTTTCTTCTCTCCTCTTTTGCATTTATTAAAAACTGCACCATCAAAAAATATTGCTGCATTTTCCAGCTTCTTCATCTTGGTCAACTCAATGTCAGGGCTGATCGGGCAGTTTATGAAGCACGACGATATGCAAGTCGTGGGTCAATTCTTTGAATACTCATGGCTTTTCGTAGCAGTTCTCGTTGGTGGTCAGATTGGAAACTATTTCGGCATTAAGGTATTTCGTCCAGAGATTGTTCGGCGTTTAACAGCGGTGTTGGTATTATATGTTGGAGTAAGATTAATTCTCATGGCCATCAAAATACTAGGATGACAATGACTGAAAACATGAGTGATTCTATTAACATTAAGATCCAGTATTTTGCCGCACTCCAGGAGATAACGGGTTGTGCTTGTGAAACATTGTCGGTGCAGGTAGGCAGCAATCCTAAAACCGTCTATCAACAACTTAACAATCAGTACGATTTGCCAACTCAAAAACGCTTAAAAATTGCAATCAACGATTGTTTTTGCTCTTGGGAAAGCGTATTAACCAGCGACGATACCCTTGTGTTTATTCCACCTGTGACCGGAGGATGACAAACTTTAGTATTACCTCTGAGCCTATTGTCTCAGCTGAGCTAATCATTCGGCTAGAAGACCCTGATTGTGGTGCAGTTGCAACTTTTTTAGGTATTGTAAGACAACACAACAAAGACCGGGAAGTGACTCAACTTCATTATCAAAGTTATAAAACGCTTGCGGTGAAAGAAGGCAATAAAATCTTAGGAGAAGCGAAGGAACAATTTAACATTGTTAATGCTCTTTGTGTACACAGGGTTGGCGATTTGAACATTGGAGAAACAGCCGTTTGGGTTGGCGTGAACGCAAGCCATAGGGATGCCGCTTTCAATGCTTGCCGTTATGTTATTGATGAAATCAAGACCAGGGTTCCCATCTGGAAAAAGGAAATATATGTCGATGGAGATTCCGGTTGGTTGGAAGGTGCGGGCTAATTCAAAAGCACTATTGTTTCAGATACTCTCGTTGGGCCAGTTCTTTGGTCACCGATAGCATCTCTTCCAAAGTTCTTATAGAAGGACCGTTGGCTGCAAATTTTCCATTGATAACCAATGTTGGCGTGGACCTGATCTTGTATTTTTTAGTCAGTCGTTCTGCCCGATTGAGCTTGCTTTCAACAGTAAAGGACCTAAAGCGATTTTCAAACTGATTTTTACTTATCCCATGTTTCTCAAACAACTCATAAATCTCTTTTTCGTTCATCAAACGTTTTCGATCGAGGTGTATGGCTTTAAAGACTTCTAAGTGCATAGAATCCAATATCCCCAATGATTCCGCTGTGTAATAAATCCTTGCGTGCATTTTATACCCTTCGCTGTAGACAACCGGCATTCTTACAAAATCAATGTAACTTGCTTTGTTTTTCTCGAACACCTCAAGGTTGCTTTCAAAATTGAAACAGTGGTTGCATGAGTAGGCAAACACTTCAAGAACTTCAACCTTATCATTTTCAATTCTCACGTTTTCTGCTAATGGCAGAGTTCTATAATGTTTGTTCTCTTCGTATTTCCATCGGTTTTGGGCATTGCTTGGAGAGATTGCAAAAACCAACGATCCCAAGAGGAACCATAGAACAGGAGTCAATACTTTAGATTTCATGCTTTTATTTCGAGCCAAGGGCCTGGATATACTCTGAGACTGCCTCTATTTCTTCTGCTGTCAGACGCGTTGCTAAAGATTGCATCATGTCGTTGAGTCCCGCTTTTCTTTCAGTATTTGTGTAATCCTTCAATGCATCTTCTGTGTATTCAGCGTGTTGACCAGCAAGGGAAGGATAACCCGCGCCTGGATTTCCCCTGCCTGTTGGGCCATGGCATGCAATGCAAGCAGCAACCCCTGTTGATGCATTGCCACCCCTGTATAAAGACTCGCCCTTTTTTGCGAGCGCATAATCATAGTCTTTCTTTTCCATATTTTGTGCATGGTAGTATGCCGCAATGTCTTCAAAATCTTGTTCTGTTAATGCCATCACTTGCGCTTGCATTACTGGGTCTACTCTGGTCCCATTTTTGTAAGCCTTTAAGGTATGGATCGTGTATTGTTTGTGCTGACCAGCAAGACTAGGCCATAGTGGATTGATACTGTTGCCATCCTGGCCGTGGCAAGCAGAACACACAATCGACTTGCTTTTTCCTGCCTCAACATCGCCAGCCATTAACAACGAAACCGGAGCGATCAACAGTAGTATCAACGTAAAAGAAATGAAAATTTCTCTTACAAACAGACTTTTTTCTTTACTCACAAGGTCTCCTTTGTTTTTTGGTATTCAACATATACAACAGAATCAGCTATTATCTATTTTTCTATTGTAATTAAACCGGTGCATTTTACACCAATCATACAATACGGGCAGTAATCTTGAACTTTGAAAACATAAATTTTATTAAAAGTGCAAACCAAGTGTCGCAATTTCCAGAAGATTCTGGGAGTGAAATTGCGTTTGTAGGGAGATCCAATGCTGGAAAATCAACTGCACTGAATGCTATTTTTGGACGAAAAAACATTGCCAAAACAAGCAAAACACCCGGTCGGACACAATTGATTAATTTCTTTGGTGTTGATGATGATTGCCGAGTTGTTGATCTGCCCGGTTACGGCTATGCCGCTGTATCCAAGGAGAAACGAAAGCAATGGGATGAATTGATTTCTGATTATTTCAGAACAAGAGATGCGCTCAAAGGCGTTTTTTTAATTATTGACAGTAGACGAATGATCACTGAACTGGATCATCTCTTTCTTGATTTTTATCTGCCGCTTGGTAAATCACTGCATGTAATATTGACCAAGGCAGACAAATTAAAAAAATTGGAACAAATTGAGGCACTGCGAAGCACTGAAACATCTTTAGAAAATGTGGCTACAATACAATTATTTTCTGGCACTAAGAAAGACGGTGTTACAGCCGCAAAACAAAGACTGAGTGATATTTTTGGATATTAAAACACGATTATTGTTTATTGCTGTGTTCTGGATGCAGCAGTAAATACAATTTAGTGAGCTTGATCCCAATTCTCGCCAACACCTAAATCAACTTTTAAAACAACGTCCAAATCAGCAGCTTTTCCCATTGCCTCTGTTACAAGTTCACGCACAGCATCCACAGAATTGTCTTTAACCTCCAAAACCAATTCATCGTGGACCTGCATGATTATTTTGGCATCGATGGATTCTTCAACCAACTGTCGTTCAAGATCAATCATGGCCTTTTTGATAATGTCTGCTGCGGTACCCTGCATAGGCGCATTGATCGCGCTTCTTTCTGCATACTGTCTTCGTTGGTAGTTACGTGAATCAATGTCTGGAAGATAAAGCCGCCTGCCAAAAACTGTCTCCACAAAACCGGATTCCCTTGCCTGATTTCTGATTGCATCCATGTAAATTTTGACCTGTGGGTATCTTGCAAAATAGAGTTCAATATATTCTTGGGCATCCCCTCGTGTGATGCCCAGCTGTCGGGTCAATCCGAACGCCGACATGCCATAAATCAAGCCAAAATTAATGGCTTTTGCGGAACGTCTTTGCTCTGCTGAAACCGATTCCAAATCAACAGCAAAAATTTCCGCAGCGGTTGCTTGATGAATATCCAAACCCGCCTGAAAAGCATCCAAAAGCCCAGGATCCTGGGAGTTGTGTGCCATGATCCTAAGTTCAATTTGTGAGTAGTCTGCAGCTAAGATTTGAAACCCATTGGGTGCAATAAAAGCTTGCCTGATGCGTTTGCCTTCGACAGTTCTGATGGGTATGTTTTGTAAATTTGGGTCGGATGAGGATAGTCTACCTGTAGCTGTAACAGCTTGATGATACGAAGTGTGCACCCGTCCGGTATTCTGATTAACCATCAACGGTAATTTGTCGGTGTATGTGGTCTTTAGTTTAGCGGTTGTTCGATATTTAAGAATTGTTTGTACAATTGGAAAATCTCCGGCAAGCCTTTGCAAGACACTTTCAGCGGTTGACGGTTGGCCTTTCGGTGTTTTTTTCAAAATGGGCAGAGACAACTTGTCGTAGAGAATTTCCTGCAGTTGCTTGGGTGAACTTAAGTTAAACTCTGCTCCGGCTAAGGAATGGACTTTGGATTCAAGCTCTTTTAGAGTTATTGCAAATTGATCACTTTGTTTTTCCAACATGGATTCGTCAATCAGCACGCCGTTGCGCTCAATTGTCTGCAAGACCTTAAGCAATGGAGCTTCAATATCAGTGTAGAGCTTAGCAAGAGAATTCATTGCCATAAGTTTCGGGTGCAAGGTTTGGTGCAGCTGAAGGCTTACGTCTGCATCTTCAGCCGCGTAGGGGATAGCATCCTCAAGACTGACTTGGTTGAATCCAATTTGCTTTGCTCCTTTGCCCGCAACATCTTCGTAGCTAGTGGTATCCATATTTAAATAGCGTTTTGCTACTGCATTGAGGTTATGTCGAGTGGCGGTGCTGTTGAGCACATAGGACTCCAACATGCTATCAAAATCAGTCCCATTCAATTCAATCCCATGGTTGGCAAAGACATGACTGTCGTATTTCAGATTGTGGCCAATTTTCTTGGCATCTTTGTCTTCCAGCCACGGTTTTAATTTTTTCAGAACATATTTCCTGTCCAACTGATCGGGGGCCCCATCGTACTCGTGCATAACTGGTATGTAATAGGCTTCGTTTGATGCGATGGCTACTGAGATACCTACAATTTTTGCTTGCATATAATTCAGGCTAGTGGTCTCAGTATCAATGGCAACAACCTCAGCTCGACTCAGTCTATTCAAGAGTGCTTCAAACTCTTTTTTTGTTAGGATTCCTTGATAAACAGTTTCTCTTCTGATTTTTGTAGCCGGTTCTTCTATTCCAAGTTGCTTGATCAATGCGTTAAGACCCAAGTTCTTGAACTGGACATATAATTCACTATCCTTCGACTCTCCGATAAATAGATCATCAAGTGTATAATCCAACTCTAGAGAACAAT
>Ga0207965_1000361_pt1 | contig 13157 bp, 11 predicted proteins | sample Knorr_S23_td_O2m_FD_185609 | JGI IMG/M metagenome (GOLD analysis project Ga0207965, IMG submission 185609) | Marine microbial communities from Southern Atlantic Ocean transect - Knorr_S23_td_O2min_ad_571m_LV (SPAdes) (version 2) | ecosystem: Environmental > Aquatic > Marine > Oceanic | place...
CCGGTTTCCACGCAGGACGGGAGATGTTCCGCTACTTTATGTTCTCAGACTAGCCCATGACTCAAACGGTACCCTCTGATTCAACCGAGGACTTTGGGGGCTGATGAGAGGACCTCTTCGTTACAGCCGTCTGCGAACTGCTCGAAGTTATCAACAAACATCTGAGCCAGAAGATCGGCCACATTGTCGTATCTCTTCTTGTCGTGCCAGGTGTCTCTGGGCTGGAGGATATTGTCGGGCACGTCCTGACAGGTGGTCGGGACCAGGAAGCCGAAGCGCTCGTCCTCGACGAACAGGACGTCATCGAGGTCCCCGTCTAGCGCTGCGTTGAGCAGTGCGCGGGTCCATCGGATCTTGATTCGGCTGCTAGCGTCAGCCCCACCGGCCACCCAGCCGGTGTTGATCAGCCAGCACTTGGAGTCGTTGTCGCGAATCCTCTTCGACAGAAGGTCGGCATACACACTGGGGTGGCGCGGCATGAACGGGGCGCCGAAGCAGGCAGAGAACGCCGGCTGTGGCTCCTTGACGCCGACTTCTGTTCCGGCTACTTTGGCAGTATAGCCCGAGATGAAGTGGTAGGCGGCCTGCTCGGGGCTGAGCTTGGAGAGGGGGGGTAAAATTCCGAAGGCGTCGCAGGTAAGGAAAACGACGTTCTTCGGATTGCCGGCCATCGAGTCCGGGGTGCGGTTCTCTATCGATTCAATGGGATACGATCCGCGGGTGTTCTGGGTGAGTGAGCCGTTGTCAAAGTCGGGTGTCCCGTCGGCGTTGAGTACGACGTTCTCGAGTATAGAGCCGGGCATCCGCGTGGTAGCGTATATCGCCGGTTCGTCCTCCTTTGATAGCCTGATGAGCTTGGCGTAGCAGCCACCCTCGAAATTGAACACGCCGTTGTCGGACCAGCCGTGCTCGTCGTCGCCGACCAGAGCCCTGCCGGGATCTGCAGAAAGGGTGGTCTTGCCGGTGCCTGAGAGTCCGAAGAACAAAGCGGATTTCTCACCGACGGTGTTCGCCGAGCAGTGCATGGGCAGGAGGCCTTTGGAGGGGAGGAGGTGATTCATGATAGTGAAGATGGCCTTCTTGATTTCACCCGCGTAGTGGGTGCCTCCGATTATTACCAGCCCGCGATCTAGAGCGAGGATGACGAAGGCGTCGGAATTGACGCCGTCGACTTCTGGAACGGACAGCAGGTCTGGGGCGTGTAGGATGGTGTATTGTGGGGCATGGGAGACCATCTCGTCATTCGTCGCGCGCACGAACATGTTGTGCATGAAGGCGGCGTGCCATGCCTTCTCAGTGACCAGCCTGACAGGCATCCTGTAGTCCGGGTCTGCGCCGCAGAACGCGTCCTTGACGAACAGGTTCTCGGAGTCGTTCAGATGGGCTATCGTCTTCTCCAGCAGGCCCTCGAAGACCTCTGGGGTGGTTGGCCTGTTGTGGTCACCCCACCACACGTCGTCGGCCAGGCCGGGCTCGTTCACGATGAATCGGTCGTTCGGTGATCTGCCAGTACGCTCTCCGGTAGTGGCCAGCAGTACGCCGTGTGCAGTAAGTTTCGCCTCGCCTCGCTCGACAGCGCTCTGATGCAGGGCCTCCCAACCGAGGTTCCAGTGCACTGCGCCTTTGGGATCGAGGCCGTGCGATGCCAGAGGCGTAGCGAAGTTGCGGGAGTCGCCTGACATGGAGGAGGGCTCCATGACGCACGACGCTGAGATTCCCCCTTCAAGCGTTGCGGCTGAGCCATTCCTGTTCGAACAAGGCAAAAGCGAGTATTCCGGTCGTCTCGGTTGGGGATGCGATTATGCGGGAGCGGCTGTGGTCGGAGGATGATGGCTGACGATGACCGGGATGACAGAATCATCCGGGAGAGCGAGTTCCGCAGGAACATCAACATCGATCTCAGCGACATCGAGCTCCCCGAGAAGAGCGGGGATGAGGAGGCGCGGCGTGAGAAGCTCGCCAAGGCCGTGGACGAGGCTCTCGGGGAGTTTCACGACCCGTTCGAGCAGCCCAGCGGTGACGAGCCGGGGGCGGTGCAGCAAGACGGCAGCGTCCCGCTCTCTCCCGAGCGCGACATTGTGACAGAGATTGCCGTCGAGGGCGAGAGGGGCGTCAACTGGGCCCTGATGATCTCGATGATCATCGTCTACAGCGCCATCGGGGTGCAGGCAGGCCTAGCGCTGCCGCCGCTTCTGGCGATTGTTGTCCTAATGCTCCTCGCAGGGGTTGGTTTCACGCTCGGGGAGCGCTGGGTCCCGGACCCAGCGATGAAGCTGCTTGGAGTCACTTGGGTGATTATCTCGATGAAGGTCATGTACGGCCTCGCCATCGAACTGAACCGCTGGGACTACATCGGAATGGATGCTCTCGGTGTCCTGCTTCTGCTACTTGTCGGCGTGAACGTACTGATCGCTTACAGGCACAATCACGATGCTATCGCCGCTCAGTCGACCCTAGTACTGCTGGCCATCGCCTCGACGGCGGGGTCGGTTCTTGGAGAGAGTGGTGTCGCCGGGATGATACTACTCGCAACTCTGCTGGTACACGGGCTCGCGCTGCACCGGCAGTCGGGCAACCTCGCTGCGCTCGGCGTGGCGGCGTCCAACCTGTGGATTGGGATGCACGCGATAACCGGTGGATTCGAGTTTGGCTCTCTGAGGATACTGGCACTCGACAATCCTCTGCTGTTGTTCCTGCTTCTGATGACTGTCACAGGCATCAATGCGACCATGGCAGCCCGCTTCGCGCGCGACAAGAACTGGTTCTCGCAGGCGTTCGCGGCGCTCGGACTCGGCAAGCCGGGGCTCTGGGGCGTCTCGATATCGATGGGGATGGTTGGGGCACTTCTGGCCGTCGCTAGCAGCCGTGAGGACACCGGGTACGCGCTGGGGATGGTGGCTTTCCTCGGCGCGGCCTTCGGTGGCTCGTACCTCTCAGTCAGGGGGGTCGATACGAAGCGTGTCGCGGTCCCCCTCGGGGCGTCTGCCTTCCCTCTGGTCGGAATGCTGGTCGCAGGGCACGGCTCGGGCAATCTGATCGCTGCTCTCGACGCCTACGACCTCTTCACCGTCCTCGCCAGCATAGTCACCGGCTTCGTGCTTCTGCGTGACCAGGACAAGGTGACTGACAGGGTGTTGTGGCTGGGCGCCGTCGCTGTGCTCGTTCTGCTCGTCATACTGGTCCCGGTGAACTCCACCACCTCAGGCGGTGATGGAGGCGTGCTGCTGCTGGGTCTGCTGGGCGCCATGCACGTCGGGACCGCTGTGCTCGCAGTGCAGCGCAATTCTCCCTCGCTTGCAGGGGTAACAGTTCTGCTGCCTTGGAGCTGGGTGCTTCTAGAGGAGGTCGTAGAGGAGACCGTCAGGATTCTGCTGGTCGCCAACGACATGCTCGATCCCGGAAGTGTAATCGATCTCGAGCCTGTGCCCCTAGGTGCATATCTCGCTCTGTCCTGCGTTCTGATGGTCATAGTCAATGTCAGACTTGGCGAATCCGGCGTCAACCTCGCCGCCCGCTTCCTCGGTGTCTCTGAGATATCTGCGTCAATCCGCGACTCCGGTGCGCTGCAGCTCTGGTCGTTGGGATGGTGGCTGCCTCTGTTCACGATGATATTCATGTCTCAGTTCGGTGGTTTCACCGCCGTCTCGCTACTGCTGGTGCTGTTTCTGCTGACGGCCCTCCACGTCAGTTCGGAAATCGCCGGAATAAGGGTCGGTGGGGCCGGCGATATGACTGCGATTCTCGCTGTCGCCGTCATCGCGATCCAGTGGAGGCACGGGATGTTCGTCCCTCTAACTGCTCTGCTCTGCCTATCCTTGGTGGCTCTGATGCTGACTAGGGCTCCTAGCGACGAGAAACTGTACACCAGCGGCTTGGGACTGATGAGTCTGCCACTACTGATGGCGCTCTCGGGAAGGCAGCCGGTGAAGCTGCTGGAATCGACGGGTTCGCTGCCCGAAGTCGATGTGGGCATCGCTGCCGTGATGTGTTCGGCCGCGGTGCTCGCAGCCTACCTGCCTCGCGCGGGTGGCATAGAGAAGCTGCTCAACCCCGCACTGGCGGCTCTGTGGCTGCTGGTGATTACCACCGCCCTCTCCTTCGAGTTGGAGAATGAGACTGCGGAGATTGCCTCGTTGACGATGTTCGTAGTCAGCTCGCTGTGGCTGGTCGCCAGAGGCGAGTTGCGCGCCGAACTGAAATCGGTGGCCAAGCGCGATGCGCGTGTCGAGATGGCTGCCGAGGCGATTCAGGCTGAGGATGGTACTGAGGGTGGCGTTGCGACCTACGACCCGCGTCTGGCCGAGTTGGAGGCCGAGCGGAGCAAGCGGAGGGACAAGTCGGGTACCGACGACCTCGAAGAACTCTACACGACTGATTTGAGTCACAAGCCGATGGTCGTCCTAGCGGTGCTCTCGCTGATACTTGGCGCGGGAATCATACTGGGTCTGCTAAATGGGACGAATCCGCTCATGTTGGTGGCGATAGGCGTCTTCGCGACCGCCCTAATCGCCCTTGCTAGGTCCCGCACCAAGAGTCTCGATCTGGAACTGCCTCACATCATGGGAATGGAGATGCCGATTGCCATGGCAATCAGCGGACTGGTCGCAATCCATGTCGTATCCCACATCGGTCCGGGCAGCAGCAATGAGGATCTACTCGACATGGCGGTGCTCATCGTGCTGCTGGTGGAGCTGGTGGCAATCTCCCTGATTGGCCAAGACAGATTGCTGGACAGGATACCGATTGCGCTCGACTGGATTGTTCTGCCACTGCTGGCTGGTAGGATGCTGGGGGCTGTGATGGTCGAGGCGCTTCCCTATCCGCTGGTCATCGATCCGTTCGGAGGCGATATGATCGAGTGGGAGATACCGTGGATGCTGCTTGAGGCGGTGCTGATGCTAGTCGTTCTGGCGGATATCTGGGTGGACCGCAAGAGAGAGAGTCTCGGCAGGGATGACTGGAAGGGCTCCTCTGGGCGCGGCGCACGCAGCCTATTCGTGGTCATGCTGTCGTTCGGTCCGGCGGGTGTACTGGCCGTCGCGAGTGCCCTCGAGCAGGGTTGGAGGTATCGTCAACCCTGGGCCGTCGGTCTGGCGATCCCAGCGGGCCTGATGGCGCTGTTCGCCATCGGCAACTGGTACGAGCCGGTGCTCGATGTGTTTCCTGAGGTCACGATGGGAACCGGGCTGCTGCTGCTTGCACTGCTGGCTCTGACTGTTCCTCTGAAGGGTGACAGCTGGTCCATGATGCTGGCTGTCGACTCGCACCTACTGGTCATCATCGTCGCCATCGCCCACCACGCCACCTCGGTGCTGCTGCCGGTGCTGCTGATTGCGCTCTCAACCACAGTCTGGGTGGTGGGTATACTGCAGTTACGGCGGACCCTGAGGGCATGGGGGTTGGTCGATTTAGTGGCGGCTATCCTGAGCGCGCTGATATTCGTGCCCGGCATCTTCCAACCGACTACCCTGCTGATTGCGCTGATGGTGGTGGCCGCAGAGTTGGGAGTGGTGTCCTGGCTAGGTCTGCGCAACGAGGCGCAGATGGTCAAGGACTGAAGTTGCAACGTGGTACTGCGAGGCTGTTGCTGACCTTCGAAATGAATACCTCGGTTATGCCGAGCGGGCCAACGTTGATGACACACGGTAGCGACAAGCGATCGTGACAAGATCGTGGATATCGGACACGCCCGACGAGGTCGAGCACCCGCCCGTTCCCTTGGGCATCAATCAGATGGCGGTGCCCAGAGCCACCCTGATGCTCTCACTGGGTACCGCATTGGTACTGCTTCTGTCAGCTATCTGGGTTGGCTGGGCGGCCTGGAACTTCAGCGCCGACCTTGAGGACTCCTTCGGACCGCCCGCCGAGGCGCCGACCATCGACGGGCGGCTGGCCTGGGAGGTCGACCTGCTGTTCGACACCTGCTCTCCCAGAGAGGGCGACTGGGTCTGGCCGGAGAGCCTCTCAGATCAGGACGACGTGTTCCTCTATCCCGGCGAGCTGCGCTGCGACTGGGAGCATCAAGGTGACGACGACCGCGCCAGCGTGGCCGTGCACAACCGCGGCAACGTCACAGTTGACCTAGTGCTGGAGATTAGGGGGGCGGGAGTCCTGTTCTCAGACTCGGACAACACCACCCACCAGATTACCCTAGAGGGCAATGAGAGTGGGATCGTCGAGCTTGAGCTGACCGAGGACATCACCGAGGGCAGCATAACTGTGGCAGTCAGCCCTGTCACGGTGGTGGATGCCGAGGTGCTTCTCGAAGTGAACGTATTCAAGGGCACCGAGGAGCGCGAGATGCACATCAACGACAACGACAGGATCGAGGTGCACTATGTAGTATGGGACGCCGACACCGGGGAGCAGTTGGACGAAGGGGACCTGCTCGTCACAGCGGGGGACGACCCTACTTACATCGACGGGTTCGGCTGGTCTGCTATTGGTTTGGACATAGACAGCGACAGGGGACTAATCCCGGGGATCAACACCGGAACCTCCCACACCACACTGCTACCTCCTCCCATCGCCTACGGCAACAACGACGGTCATGAATTGCAGGATTCCTGGTTGCGCTTCGAACTGAGCATCAACAGAGGACCCATCACTTAGGACGCGAAAGTGACTTGACTGAGTTCTAGGAGGGGTCGGTGTGGGAGAGGGGAGTCAACACACCGCGCTGAACCCGTCGGCTCAGATAGTGAAAGAGGCGGAGAAACGTGCCAAGGCGGAGTCCGCGCGCCGAGGAGAGCCGGTTTTTCACATGACTGAGGACATGCGCAGACTCTCCACGCCGTGGTTCGTAGCGCTCTCCCGAGCCAACAGCATAGACCCCAACGTGCTTCCGGCCGGAGTAATCCTGGATGCGGCCGCAGGGTCCGGTCTGCAGCTCGTCGCCTACTCGCAGGTGCTGAAGCGCCCATCTTTGGGAATCGAGATGGATGGTAACATCGCGGTGCTGTGCGCGGCGAACATGCACATCAACTCCGAAGAGGGTGATTTGCAGCGTTCGATGGACCGCGTCATCATCGGAGACGGATCAGATGCCGGGGGTGCTATCACGGAGTATTGGAACAGCCTGCGAGAGGCAGGTACGCGAGCTCATCCTCCGGTCGCCATGCTGCATCTGGATCCCGCTCGACCGAATGATGCCCAGAACCATGACGTGGATGAGATGGAGCCCGCTGTCGGCAGGGTGCTGCAAGGTTGGGCAGGCCACCTGCAGAGCGGCCCGAGGGGTCCAGCCGTGATGCTCGACCTCTCCCCGAGGCTCGGCGAGGAGCAGCGAGCCATCGTAGAAGCCAACGTCCAGACCGCCTTCCCCGCAGTGAGCAGCACATGGGAGTGGCTGAGCCAGGGGGGTGGCAGGGTCGACAGGCTCTCGCTGTGGATCGGTGCGTTGTCCTCACACGCGAGCCACAGATGCGTGAGGATGGGGACGAAGCACGTCATCGCCTCAATCGAGGGCTCCCCCTCTGAATCTGAGACCACCGAGATGAGCAAACCCCCTCCTTACGGCGCTCACATGACGATAGTCGATCCCGCTCTGGTCCAGAGCGGGCTTCAGGAGGCTTGGCTGGAGCGGGCGCTGCCCGAGGACTGCGGCCACTCCTGGCTGCGTCTGGAAGGCCGCAGGCCTCTGCTCATACACACCGACCCCCTAGTCAAGTCGGACGACATCGATGGCTTCGTCGTGGCTACTGGTGAGATCGTCCAGCACAGACTCAGGCCCCCCGAGCTGCACACCATCGACCAGACAGCGGCATCAGTGGCTAGGAACGGCATCGGCAAGATCACGCTGCGCTGCAATCTGGATCCGGATGTGCACCCGACCCTGCAGCGCAGGCTGGACCGGGAACTGAAGGAGATCGACGGCGATAGGGGCTTCATGGCGGACATGGAGATCGAGCGCGACTCCGGCAGTCAGGACCTGTACGTCGTCTGCAGAGAGTAGCCCGTGCCGCCCCGTAGGGGCGTCCAATCGGTTCAAATAGGGAAGGCAGGTCGCCCAGATGCCCAATGGGCCACCGGGTAACCGGTGAACACGGGGGAACCGTACAATGCCTGAAGATGCTGAACTCGGAGATGATTTCTCCTACATCCTGCGGATGGCTGATAGCGACATCGATGGGCTACGCCCCATCTCCATCGGCCTCACTTCAATCAAGGGCATCGGCATGAGGACCTCACAGCAGATTTGCCGCTTGGCTGACATAGACGGCAAGGCCCTCGGCGGTCACCTGTCCGACGACGAGCAGGACCGCCTTCGTAACTCCATAGACGAGTACGCCACGACGGTTCCCTGGTGGCTGGTCAACCGCCAGCGCGACCTTGAGACCAACGAGGACGCTCACATCGTCGCCACCGAAGTCAAGATGACCCGTGACGATGATGTCGCCCGCATCGCCGGAGTCAAGGCCTACCGAGGAATGAGGCACAGGAGCGGCCACAAGGTCCGCGGTCAGAGGCTCAGATCAAACGGCCGCAAGGGCTCCTCGCTCGGCGTCGAGAGGAAGAAGTGAGGTGAGCAGATGGGAGATCCGAAGTTCGCGAGGTCCAAGACTCGCACCCCCGCTCACCCCTGGAAGCAAGCTAGGATTGACGAGGAGCACGCTCTCAAGGAGAAGTACGGCCTGAAGAAGGTCGGCGGCATGAGGGAGATCTGGCGCGAGAAGTCAGCTCTGCGTCGCCACAGGAACCAGGCGATGAAGCTAATCGGCAGGGTCGACGCCTCGGAGGGCCACTTCGCTCGCGAGAAGACCGACATGGTCGACTCTCTACACCGCAAGGGGCTACTTCCCGAAGGCGCAGGGATTGACGACGTGCTGCAGATCACCGTCGAGCACATGCTCTCGAGGAGACTGCAGTCAGTCGTCTTCTACAAGGGGTTGGCTCCGACCATGCGCTCGTCTAGGAATCTAATAGTCCACGGCCACATCTGCATCGGCGAGCAGAGGATGACGGTTCCCGGGTACCACGTACTCAAGCAGGAGGAGGATGTGATTCAGTACTCTACGAATTCGCCCTTCGCCGATTCGGAGCACCAGTTTCGCAAGGACATGGAGGAGTTGCGACTGACCCTCGTAGCCGATGACGATGATGGTGGCGTTGAGCCGGTCCGAGTGGTGGATCCCGAGTTCGTCGAGAAGGTCAAGCGCGACGCGGCAGCCTCATCCGACGCCGAGGACAGCGTTCCCAAGGACAGCAAGCCCGCTGAGGAGAGTGAGAGCTGATGTCGAGGAAGGCAATCCTGCATATCTTCACCACGCACAACAACGTGCTGATGACAGCCACTGACCTAACCGGAGCCGAGACTATCTGCAAGGTCTCGGGTGGCATGGTGACCAAGGGCGGCAGCGACTCAGGCGGCCAGTTCGCCTCGACTAGAGCCGCCGAGAGAATGGCTGAGATGCTGGCCGAGAAGGAATTCAACCAAGTCATCGTGAAATACCGTGGCGCTGGGGGGAACCGTTCTCACAGCGCCCCGGGCGCGACCTCTGCAATTCGGGCGTTGACCCGAGCCGGAGTCTCAATAACCCGCATCGAGGACGTTACTCCCGTCGCAACTGACGGGACGAAGAGTAAGGGAGGGCGCCGTGGGCGCCGAGTATGAGGTGAATACATGGTCAAGACAAAAGTTATCGAGGAAAGCGACGAGAAGATAGCCATACTGCTTAGTGACACGGATCGGGCCTTCGTCAACGCTATCCGACGCACACTGATCTCTGACACCCCGAAGATGGCCATCGACACCGTTCGCTTCGAGATGGGCACAATCGAGCAGGATGGCGAGGTATGGGAGACCAATGGCCCGCTGCCCGATGAGGTAGTGGCTCAGAGATTGGCCATGATCCCCATTCCAACCAAGCACGACGAATTCCACTTCCAGGACAGTTGCCCGGCCTGCGCCGAGCTGGTCGTAGAGGACAGGGGGTGCCCCCAATGCACTATGATCTACACCTGCAAGGCCTTCGGCACCGAAGACGGCCGGATCGTGACCGCTGGCGACATGAGTTTTCTCGGAGCGGACGGCAGCATCTTGGAGAAGTTCCACAGCATCCCGATCACTAGGCTGTCCCGTGGCCAGATGATCGAGTTCTACGCCACGGCAATCATGGGGCGCGGACGCGACCACGCCAAGTGGTCACCGGTCTGCGGCACAACATTCACCCCGCGACAGGTCGGAGTCATCAACAAGCCGAGGAAGGCGAAGATACTGTGGGACCTCAATCTCACAATCACTGCCAAGGACTTCAGCAGCGGGCGCTTGGAGGATATCGGCAAAGTAGCTCAACTGATAGACGACCTGCACCACGTCGGTGAGGGAACAGAGGAGTCACGGGAGTTCAAGGACGCAATCACCCTTGAGGAGGTCCCGGGTGAATTCATCCTGTCCTTCGAGTCAGATGGCTCGATGACTGCGAGGGTCGCTTTCCAGAAGGCCATTCAGGAGCTCTCCGGGCGATTCGGCGAACTCGAGGAAGACCTCGTAACGGTTCTGTGAGCCGGCCGAGGATTCTTGGCTAGATGGCTGGATGACCCACCATGACCGTGCTTCTCGGCCGAGGCGAGTGCGGAGGCCACGTCACTCTGCTGTTCACGGTGAGCGATGCGGCCACGGATCCAATCGAGCAGGGCAGCCTCGGGGCCGGACTGTGCGTCGCTGATGGAATTGAGGTAGTCGCCTATGGAGAAGCCGGCGAGTTCGGACTCAAAGTTACCTTCGATGGTGGAGAGGGAGATCCGGGGCTGTACGAGCGGGTTCTCGACCTGCTCGTCACGGAAGTCCCCGAAGCGGCTGGAATCGCCTGGGAAATCAGCGTCAGACTGGCTCTGCCGGTCTCGCAGGGCTTCGGCATGTCGGCCTCGGGTGCAATCGCCGCAGCTCTTGCCTTCCAGAGAGCGATGGGGCTGCCCCATGAGGAGAGCCTGCGGCGCTCCTATTCACTGGCTCACAAGGCGGAGCGCGAGCGCTCGACCGGACTGGGTGACGTGACTGCACTGGCTGCCGGTGGCGTTGAGCGCAGGCTCGTCGCAGGCGCTCCCTACCACGGTGCGCTGCTGCTCAGCGGGCCGGGCCGGGCCGAGGGATGGAGCTGCGCCACACCGATCGTGCTGGCGTGGCGCCCCGATGCCGGCAAGCACACTTCGGACTACATTGACGATCCCGACTGGAAGCGGTCGATCAGTCGGGCCGGGGCGGATCAGATGCAGGCGCTGTCCAGAGGGGAATGGGACATCAGCAGGTGGACGGAGCTGCTCGATTCCTCGAAGCGCTTCGCTGAGGACAGTGGGCTGCTGGCGGATTCGTCTCGTGTCGGACTGCTCTCGTCGGTGGATGACGCGATGAGGGAGTGTGGTATCGGCGAGGAGACGGACGCTCTGCTCTGTATGCTGGGAGAGAGCGTAGCAATAGTCCCCAGCGACCCCCAAAGCGGAGTCGATTGGTGTGGGTCGATGGTAGAGGCGCTGGAGAGGACTGGTCTGCAGGCTATGACGACCGAGGTAGGCCGGCTCTCATGAGCCGTTTCTGGCCTTCTCGTGGAAATCGTTGAGCGGCTTCAGATCCAGAGGGCTCGAATCGAGCTGAATGGCGCCCTTGAGTCGCAGGCTGCCGCAGAAGCCATGCCGGTAGACTATGGCTCCCTGTCCATACTCAGCGACGTACCGATCAACCTGCTTCTGGGTCTTCTTGCGCGGGAACTTGAGATCGGCCCCGAAGAAGTGCTTGGCGTCTATCCACGCGCATGGCACCCCGTTAATCCTGACATCGTCGAGCAGCAGCAGGTCGGGGGTGATTATCGCCCGTCCCTCGCTCTTCTTCTGCTCGGCCAGCAGGTCCTCCTGACGACGGAATCTCACTCCGATAGAGTCGAAGTAGTCACACAGGATGTCCTCGAAGACCTCAGCTGCGCTCTGGGTGTCACTCTGGTCGACCGAGCTAACCCTGTCCACTGACTCAGCCAGTTTGAACTGCTCAAGGTCGCGCTTGTTGAGTTTGGAGGGGTTCTTGTTCAGGGTGTCCTTGATTCTGGTCTTGGTCCACCCTCTGCCGGTCAGGATAGCACGGAAGGTGTTGACAGGTGGTGCGTCGAATCGCTTGGACAGGGCCAGTACGCTCTCGCCGGCTTTGTAGCGGCGGTTGAGCTCGTTGGCTCGACGCATTAGTCTCGAGTGAGAGTACACGCTCTTCTCCTGATTCAAAGCGCTGCGAAGTGATAGAGCCTGTTCGAGGGTGATTGGGAGATCGCCGAGCTTCGCGGCAATCTCCTGCACCCTCTCCTCGGGCAGGAAGCCGAACTCGCCGGGTATGCAGGCGATATCCCCGGCCTTGCGCTGGACATCCTTGGACACCGCATTGATCCTCCATGAGACGTTCACTTTCCGAGGAGGGGGGTCTATCTCCTTGGGGAGTCCCATCGGCCGGGGTTTTGTCGAGAAACGGGCCAGCGCTCGCTCGACGGCTTCTGATTCGGCCACCGGGTTTTTCTCCTTGGGAGTGTTTTGACCACTCCCGGAGCGCCGGCGGCGTCGACGGCGTCCCCGCCGTCGGTTACCGCTCTTCTCTTCACTCAACGCCCCGGCCAACGACAGGGGCCCCATGAACCCACCGAGTACGAGGAGTCATCGTCCGCGTGCGTAGAGATCATAGAACAGATCCCTGATGGGTCTGGGAACAAACCAGATTACGGCTCCGAATGACCAAGGCATACTCATTCTGGATGCGATGCGGCAGACGGCTGCGCTCCTAGCGTGCCACTGCCCGTCCTCGGTGATGATGAACACCGAGTCCACCCCTCTCAACGCGGGTGGTCTCGCCGCAAGAAGCCCGCGCCCCTCATCGGTCTCCTGTCCGATTGTCCGGAGTCTGCCGCGGGTATCGCGCCTAGTGATGAAGGCCGCCCAGCGACTGCACTTGCCGCAGTCATCGTCGAACAGCACTGTGGACTGGGTCATCGTCTCACCTACAGAAACGCAATACCAGGCTCCAGCGGGAATGCCACGCTGGCCTTACCGGCTACGTCCTCGCCCTCGCCGACTGGGTAGACCTCGAGGGACGAGATCCCCAGTGCTGCAGCTATGAAGTCGGAGTTGGCCTCGATGATTGCGGTCTCGTCAAGGCTGTCGGAAATCAGCGTCCTCTCGCCGTCCGACCA
>Ga0207965_1000369_pt1 | contig 13023 bp, 10 predicted proteins | sample Knorr_S23_td_O2m_FD_185609 | JGI IMG/M metagenome (GOLD analysis project Ga0207965, IMG submission 185609) | Marine microbial communities from Southern Atlantic Ocean transect - Knorr_S23_td_O2min_ad_571m_LV (SPAdes) (version 2) | ecosystem: Environmental > Aquatic > Marine > Oceanic | place...
AGGAAAATCTCTGTTTTTTTGAGCGAGGGCCTCTGCCCGATGATCTGATGCAAGCCATAACTCTAACTTATGAACAACCAGATCCATATTTAATTACTCCTGCTTTGTGGCCGGTACAAGTATGAAGTTATGCAGATTGTTCGATTTGCTGGAAACATATAAAAAACGATTATGACGAAAAAAAATGATTTCGACGAAGATGGCTTTGTCCGTCTACCCAGATTTTTGACTAATCTACAACTGGTAGAACTACAACAGGCTGTCGAGAGGTATATCCTAGAAAAAGTCCCTCAACTAAAGCAGACTGATGTATTTTTTGATAATCCTGAAAAACCGGAAACTCTCAAACAACTGCACCGGATGGAACAAGATACATTTTTTGAAAATTATAGCCGTCATTCACACTGGAACAAGACCGCGTCAGATTTTCTTGGAGAACCTGTTGAAGTTTTAGGAGTTGAATATTTTAACAAGCCTCCTAAAACCAAACATGAAACTCCTCCGCACCAGGATAACTATTATTTCTGTCTTGCTCCGCCACAAGTGTTAACCATTTGGGTGGCCCTTGATTATATAGATGAGGAAAACGGCTGTGTTCACTATGTTCGTGGTTCTCATCGGCTTGGCCTTCGCCAGCATAGACTTTCCTCCACCCTTGGATTTTCACAATGCATTTCTGATTATTCTCAAAGTGATATGGATAGTGAATCAAAGGTCACCTGTCTACCAGGTGATGCTGTGATTCACCATGGAAACACCATACATCGTGCAGAACCAAATCTTACAAAAAACCGCCAGCGCAGGGCTTTAGCAATGGTATTCCGTGGAAAAAGTGCCCGCCGTGATTACCAAAGCTTTCATACCTATCTGGATAGTTCCAATCAGCAACAGGCTTCATTCGGTATAGAAAGTAAATAATGGTTGATCAACCCACAGAATCCAACAGAATAAAAACTTCTACTGTCCAGCCTGATGAAGAAGCACACATAAATACGCTTTTTGATTTAACCGGCCGCACAGCACTGATAACTGGCGCAAGTGGTTTTCTTGGACAGTCTTTAGCTCGTGCTTTATCGGAAGCAGGTGCGAGAGTGGTGGTCAGCAGTCGTAAACGTAAAAAGGCCGAAGAAATTGCTGCCCTTCTGAAGGGGGCAGCACAGGGGAGTCATATTGGAATTGAATTGGATCAAATAGACGAAACATCCATCAATGCCGGTTTTGATGAACTTCTGGATCGTGTTGGTTCCTTGGAAATCCTGGTAAATAACGGACATTTTCCACTGGGTGCCGACTTGACTGATGTTACCGGAACCGAGTTTCAACAGCTACTCGGCAACGCAACCGGTTATTTTCTTCTAGCCCGGCGTTTCCGCAACTGGTCAATTTCTCAGAAAAAATCTGCATCAATCATCATGCTTGGCTCAATGTATGGGGTAGTGGGTTCATACCCGGAAACATATGAAGGATTAGTCCCTGCCAGTCCTGTAGCCTATCATACACTAAAAGGGGGAATCGTTCAGATGACTCGGCATCTTGCTGTTTACTGGGCAAAACAAAACATCCGTGTGAATTGCCTGAGTCCGGGACCTTTCCCAGGACCACAAGCTGATTCTGAAATGGTGAAAAGACTCTGTCAGAAGAGTCCTATGGGAAGGATGGGAGTTCCTGAAGAACTTAATGGTGCAATTGTTTTCCTAGCCAGTGATGCAAGCAGTTACATGACTGGACAGAACTTGATCATTGATGGTGGTTGGACAGCCTGGTAGATAAAATGTGTGCTTTTGAAGAAAATTTAGGAGATTTAAACAAGTCTGGCAACCCTTTTGAAATGCTTGACCCCACCTCTTTTGAGATTCGTGAAGAGGATCTGGAGCTTTTTGAAAAAAAAATTGCTTCTTTTCTTCCGGATGAAATCTTCGATTCACATGCACACTGGTATGACATAGCACATCTACAAACGAACTCTGGGAAAGAAGATAGCTATGTAGGGACAGAGGTTGGATACAATATGATGAAAAGCAGTCTTGATCTCTGGATGGGGTCGAGAGACCACAACGGTCTTTACTTTCCTTTTCCGGTGAAACATCTGGAGTGCCGCAAGGCAAACCGTTTTTTGCATGAAGAGATTAGGAAACGTCCACAGTCCAGAGCACTGATGATGATCCGACCCAACGACGAACCTGATGAAGTCGAAACAAAAATCAAGGAAAAAGGATTCGCAGGGTTCAAAGTTTATCATGTATTTGCTAACCGAAAAGAAACGTTTTTTGCGGAACAAGGGGAGTTCCTTCCTGACTGGGCCTGGGAAATAGCCAACCGTCATGGCCTTTGGATCACTATGCACATGGTGCTTCCAAAAGCATTGAGTGATCCTGCCAATTCGAAATACATTAGACAGAAGTGTATCCAATACCCTAACGCTCGCCTTGTCTTGGCACATGCAGCCCGAGGATTCAACGGCAATCACACTGCTGATGCAGTGCATCTAATCAAAGACCTGGACAATGTGTTTTTTGACAGTTCTGCAGTCTGCGAACCAACTGCTTTTGAAGCCATAATTAGAGCAACTGGAACTACTCGATTAATGTATGGTAGTGACTTCCCTGTCAGCCAAATGCGTGGGAAAGCGGTTTCAGTTGGGGACGGGTTCATGTGGTTCTATTCCAACAATGTTGAGTGGAATGGTTGGCCACACGGGCATCCCAATCTAGTAGGAATTGAGTCTCTATTGGCACTCAAGCAGGCCTGCCGAAACCTTTGTTTAAAGGACCTGGATCTTGAACGAATTTTTTCCACTAACGCAAAACAACTGCTGGGTATTTCCGAGGTTCCTTCAAGAAAACCAGTTTTGGAGCAATACCGTCTTGCCAAAAAAATAATTCCCGGTGGAGGAAATCTTTTGAGCAAACGTCCTGAAATGCTTGCTCCCGATGAATGGCCTGCTTATGCGGAACAAGCCATCGGGTGCGAAATCATCGACACTGCTGGGAATCGCTACATTGATATGTCCTATAACGGAATTCTAGCCTGCATTCTGGGCTACGCTGATCCGGACGTTAATGCAGCAGTGATCCGCAGAGTGAACATGGGATCAATGACTACTCTTTTATCATATGATGAGGTCAAACTGGCTCAGCTGCTCCTAGAGATCCATCCATGGGCTGATAAGGCCCGATTCACAAGAACCGGAGGAGAATCGATGGCAGTGGCAGTGCGGATTGCCAGAGCGGCCACAGGCAGAGACAAAGTTGCTATATGCGGATATCACGGCTGGCATGACTGGTATTTGGCGGCAAACCTTGGAAAGGGTGGAAATGAAAATCTGACAGGTCATCTCTTGCCCGGTCTTGAACCAAATGGCGTTCCCAAAGTATTGAGAGATACCGCTTTACATTTCCACTACAATCAATTGTCAGAACTAGAAGAAATCTTCAACAAACATGGTTCAGAATTAGCGGCAGTTGTTATGGAACCAACTCGATCTATTGATCCGGATTCAGGTTTTCTCGAGGGAATTCGCAAGCTTTGTATCAAAAACGGTACAAAACTTATTTTTGATGAAATTTCAATCGGCTGGAGACTTTGCCTAGGAGGAGCACATCTTTTATACGGTGTGAATCCTGACATTGCTGTTTTTGCTAAAACTATCAGCAACGGTTTTCCTATGGGTGCAGTTATTGGAAATAGACTTACTATGGAAGCAGCTCAAACTTCTTTTATTTCCAGTGCTTACTGGACTGAAGGTGTTGGACCAGCCGCCGCAGTTGCTTCGATATCTAAAATGAAAATACTTGATGTGCCATCTCACCTCAACAAAATCGGAACACAATTCCTCTCAGGTTGGAGAGAGCTAGGAGAAAAGTACCAATTACCGGTGACTTGCGGAGGCAGGCCGGAAATTACACAGGTTGGTTTTGATCATACCGAGGCAAATTCTCTGATGACTCTTTTTACTACACGCATGCTTAACAGTGGGTTTCTAGCGTCATCGGCTTTAAATCCAACATGGGCTCATCAACCTCGACACGTAGACGCATATATTCAAGCAGCAGAATCTGTGTTCCAAGAAATCACGGAAGCTCTCGAAAAAAATGACATTGAACAGAGAATCAATCACAAGCCAAAACATACCGGCTTCGCAAGGCTTGTGGAATGAAATATTTTGTTAAGTTTTGCTCAATGTGCTCACACTTGCAATTAAATCCGATTTTTTTTAGATTTATATGATATTTACAATATGTTATATGCACTTAAGTAGTTATTAAAATACTGAGTAAATAATAATGTATTTGTATTTGACATTTTATCCTAACAGCTGTATTATTCGCTAAAATGCAACATTTGCTTACCACAAACCGCAAGTAATCAATTTTTTAATCCATAAAATGGAATGAGGTACTGTAACCAGATTGTTAGCAAAAACATTTCACTAACCTTTTAATCAACTTTTTCATTTAAATGACAGGAGGCCCTATGTAACATACCTTGTGAGTACTTTTTTTAATATTCTTGCTATGTAGGTAAGTTTATTTTTTTTAATTAATTTCAACAAAAAAGGTAGATATGAATATGTTTAAAGTAGTTGCGCTATCTTCATTGATGCTTATTGCGTCAATGGAACTGTGGGCTCAACCCGCAAACAGTAATCCACTGTCGGACTTGCGTGTCAGGCAGGCAATTGCCTATGCGATTGATATGGACACCATTGCAGCCACCTTACTTGAAGGAATGGCTATAGCGGCAGACAGTCGCATACCCAATGGTCCATTTAAAGCACCAGGCTTAAATCAGTATAAATACAATCCTGATAAATCAAGACAGTTGCTTAAGCAAGCTAATTGGGATTCAAGTCAAGTGCTCGACCTGGTCTATTATTATGGAGACCAGTTAACGGCTGACCTGATGACTGCAGTTCAAGCCTATCTTGCTGATGTTGGTATTCAAATGACATTCCGCAAGCTTGAAGGCGACGTAGGTGCTCAGCTGAACAGTGTGCCTAAAGACGCCAAAAATGGGCCTTCTGCGGTTATATATAATCTAGGCTATGGTGCCAAGGCTGCTTTGGCCCTTCAGGAGTATTATAATGACTTCCGATGCGGCAGGAATCCTCAGGTGCCCTGTGATGATAAAATCGACGCTCTTGTCGACGGGATAAACGGTACTGCCGATATTGAAAAGCAGAAAAAGGCTTTCTTTGCAATTGAGAGATACATGAATGAAATGCTTTGGGATTATCCTCTCTACTATCAGCAGTTGTTTATCTACGAAAACAAAAGGGTCAATCGAAATGGTGGTGACTATGGGAATGCCCAATACAACTACAGAACAAATATTGTGGATTGGACAGTACCACCGAATAAAGACGGGAAAATGGTTTTATATTCCAACACCGGACCTGAAGAATTCTTTTACCATCCTTGGTGGGATCCAGGCATGATGCTGCCCCAAAAGGTCCTGCTTGACCGTCTCATTGTTGCTGATGGATCTTTAACTCCAAAGTATCCAGGAATGGCCAAACATTACCATCAGAGTGATGATGGCAAGACACTCAACTTTGAAATATACGATGGCCTTACTTGGCATGATGGATCACCGCTGACGGTAGAAGATATAAGGTGGAGTGTAGAGTTTTCAGTTAAAACTCCGGTCCTTGGATCCGTTTTCAGGACTACCTTTGAGTCCCTGAAAGGAGTAAAGGCATACAAGGATGGATCTGCGAGCCATATCTCTGGAATCACAACAAAAGGCAAAACCTCCATTACCTTTGAATTTGAGAAACTCGATCCAAACAGTCTGATGACTTTTTCTCAATGGCCGCCATTGCCCAAGAAGCATCTCCAGGATGCTGATCCCAACAAGTTTCAGCAACATCCTTATTTTCAGCGTCCAATAGGCAGCGGCCCTTATAAAATCAAAAAGGTGGAAATGAACGATTACGTCGTAATGGTACCATTTGATGGCTTTCACGGCGGTCGTGCAAAAATTGATGAAATAGTTTGTTATCCTAGTATGGATAATGATCCTGATGTCATTAAAAATGCTCGAGCCGGTAAACTCGACGTTGGTTTTACGAAAAACGTTGCAGATGTAATGTCACTCCAAAAAATGGATCACATGAGAGTGATTCCTGTTGATATTCCTTACACACGGATACTTTGGATCAACCAGTATCCAATGAAATAATTCCCCTCTAATTCTTTTCAAAATTAGGAGAACTGCATTAAAACGCAGTTCTCCTAATCTCTACCATTTCAAAAAAAATGACGGCTTATTTCTTAAGAAGATTACTTTTACTAGCTCCAACGCTTCTTGTAATCAGTTTTCTGATTTACCTAGGGCTTGAGTTAACACCTGGAGATGCCGTCTCTTATATGATTCCGATTGAAGCCATGAGGGATATGACCCCAGAGGCTCTCAACAAAATGAGAGAAGCACTGGGATTGAATGACCCTTTTCTTATACGTTATTTCAGATGGTTAACTAATGTTCTACAAGGAGATTTCGGCTACAGTTTTGCAAGTGGTGTAGCCATAAAAGACCTAGTACTTGACCGTTTACCAGCAACACTTGAACTGTCACTTTTTGCTTTGTTATTATCGACTATTATTGGAACCTTTTTTGGAACCATAAGTGCTTTGAAACGTGGTTCTGCTATTGATAACTCATTCACGGTTTTTGGAATGCTTGGTGTTTCTATTCCGGAATTTATCTTTGGACTTTTAGCAATAGTATTTTTTTCACTCCAACTAAAATGGTTCCCTGTGGGTGGAAGATTGATGCCAGGTTATGAGACCTTCTGGGATCATCTTCCACATCTTATTTTACCAGCATCTGTATTAAGTCTGATAATGACTGCAGGAGTGATGCGTTACACACGCTCTAGCATGCTCGATTCAATGAATCGGGAATTCATCAAAACCGCTAGAAGTAAAGGGATTCCAGAATGGAGAGTAAATTTTCTTCATGGATTTAGGGTGGCACTAATTCCAGTCATTGTTTTAATCGGTTTTAGATTACCTATGTTAATAGGTGGGACAGTAATCATCGAACAGGTTTTTCAATGGCCTGGAGTTGGAGAACAATTTGTGCTTGCAGTTAGAGGAAGAAATTATCCATTGATTATGATGATTGCCTTTCTTTCTGTAAATGCAGTTCTCATTGCAAGTTTCCTCATTGATCTTTTAACAGCCTTGTTGGACCCCCGTGTAAAACTGGAATAATTAAATAATGGAAACCTCAATCAACAAAAAAACAAGTCTCGATAGAAAGTTTGACAAACTTAGAGAACGAGAGGAAGCCGGTAAGTCACGCAAAGGGATTCAAAACCGTGCTCTCAGCAAAATGCTGAGCAACAAACTCGCAGTCATTGGTTTGGTATTTGTGAGTATTGTAATAGTTGCTTCTATTATTGCGCCTCTGATCTGCAAGTATGACCCTCAGAAAGTCAATCTCAGAATGATTTTGAAACCACCATCGTCTGAACATATTCTTGGAACTGATAAAGTAGGTCGTGACGTCTACGCAAGAATTATTTATGGAGGACGTATTTCTATTTTGGTTGGACTTGGGAGCGCCATAGGTGCTGCTCTTATTGGAGTTAGTATTGGAGCTTATACTGGGTATCGAGGCGGCTGGATAGACAGTTTAATTCTAAGGATTTCCGAAATTGTAATGGCTTTTCCTCAAATCATTCTTGTTTTATTGCTTGTTGCAATACTTGGACAGAGTTTAATGAACTTGATGGTCATTTTTACATTAACCGGTTGGGGTGGATTGTTCAGAATGACTAGGGCACAAATGCTTTCCTTAAGAGAAGAAGAGTATGTTCAAGCATTACAGGCATTCGGTTTAAGTTCATTCAGAATCTCATTTAAGCATGTCTTACCTAATGCTCTTGGACCAATCATGGTAAACATCACGCTAAGTACAGCTATGTTCATCCTTCAGGAAGCAGGACTGAGTTTTCTTGGACTAGGCGTTCCACTAAACATCCCAACTTGGGGGAATATACTCAATGTGGCAATAGATCTAAGAATACTTGAAGATTTCTGGTGGGTCTGGATGCCTGTTGCGGGGATGATTTCTTTTTTTGTTCTTGGAATTAATTTTATCGGTGACGGACTACGTGATTCAACAGATCCTAGTTTACAAGGGTGATAATTTCTATGAGTTTAGATAAAATTCTTAGCGTGAGGAATCTTAAAACTTATTTCTACACTAACAACCAGTGCACCAAAGCTGTAAACGGGGTTTCCTTTGATGTTAAAAAGGGGAAAACTCTTTGTATTGTAGGAGAAAGTGGATGCGGGAAAAGTGTCACAGCATATTCAATTATGCAATTGCTGCCAAAGCTATCTCGCATAGAAGAAGGTGAAATCATCTATCATAGTACTAACGGAGATATCAGAATTGATCAATTAAGCAGAAATGGGAAGAAGATGCGGTCTCTAAGGGGGGAGGATATTGCGATGATTTTTCAGGACCCAATGACTGCTTTAAATCCTGTCTACAGTATAGGATTCCAAATTGGAGAGAATTTAAAATATCACACACGTTTATCTAATGAAGAAATCAAATCAAAGTCAATTGAATTATTAAGGGAAATGGATATCCCCATACCGGATCAAAGGGTGTTGGAATTTCCACATCAATTCTCTGGAGGAATGCGACAGCGTGCTATGATTGCTATGGCAATGGCATGTAGCCCTAAAATTCTTATCGCTGATGAACCAACAACAGCTCTTGATGTCACTATTCAAGCCCAAATATTTGAGCTGATGGACAAACTAAAACAACTTCACGAAACAGCTATTATACTCATCACTCATGACATGGGTGTTGTAACAGAATTAGCGGATGACGTAGTAGTCATGTATATGGGTAACATAGTAGAAAGTGGATCGATTGAAGAAGTATTAAGATCACCGGCACATCCATATACTAAAGCACTCTTAAATTCTATTCCAGTTTTAGGACGCGGAAAGAACCAGGAAATAAAACCAATAAGGGGATCGACACCAGATCCACTTAATAGACCCAAAGGATGTCAGTTTATGCCACGTTGTGATTTTTCCGATGATAAATGTTTAACTATGCCATTGGCTGTTGAATTAAGTGAAACACATACAACCAGATGTTGGTATTCAGACAAAATACTTCAAGATGAATAATAATAGAGAAATAATACTAAAACTTAAAAATGTTCGGACTTATTTCCCAGTTCGAAAGGGAGTATTTAAAAGAACTGTAGGACATATTAAGGCTGTAGACGGTGTAAATCTTGAAATATACCGTGGTGAAACATTAGGGCTTGTAGGAGAAAGTGGTTGTGGAAAAACAACACTTGGGAAATCAATTTTGCAGCTAGTGAAGGCAACAGAGGGAGAAATTATTTATAATGACAAAAATAATGAAAGAGATCTCAGGAAATTAAATTCAGAAGAAATGAAGGATGTTAGAAAAAAATTACAAATCGTATTTCAAGACCCTCATTCTTCCTTAAATCCAGCATTTACTGTTTTTGGTTCTCTAGAAGATCCACTCAAAATTTATGGTGTGAAATCAAAAGCTGAAAGGAGACGGATTATTGGTGATCTATTAGAAGCTGTAAATATGCGGCGAGAACAAATGGATCTTTACCCTCATGAATTTTCTGGTGGCCAACGTCAAAGAATAGGTATTGCACGAGCTTTATGCATTGATCCAGATCTGATTGTTCTTGATGAGGCAGTAAGTGCACTTGATGTATCCATTCAGGCCCAAGTACTCCAGTTATTGAAAAAAATTAAGGAAGAAAGAGATCTTACCTTTGTTTTTATTACTCATGATTTGAGCGTAGTTGAATTCGTTAGTGATCGTGTCGCTGTGATGTATCTTGGGAAAATTGTCGAACTGGCTATGAGTGAAGATTTATTTGGAAATGCATTACATCCTTACACAAAAGCACTCCTTTCAGCAATACCTGTTGCTGATTTAGACAGAAGAAAAGAAAGAATTAATTTATTAGGTGATGTGCCCAACCCCATTAATCCTCCATCTGGCTGCCCGTTTCATCCAAGATGTTCAATGAGTCAAGACCGGTGCAAAATTGAAGTTCCACATTTAATAAATTATTCTAAAGATAGTAATGAACATATAGCTGCATGCCATTTTATTAATTAAACATAAAATAATTTTCATTTAAACATCCAATTAAATGCAAAATGGACGTAGCGCTTTTTGGTTTAAATCATCCTCACTCGTTACTTCATCTAGATTCTTTTCATGCAATAGATGAAATTGATTCTGTATTTGTTTGGAAAGATAATGGAACTGATTTTAAACAAATTGAATACGATAAATATTATAAAGTTAAAATTATTTCGAATAATATAGATGATATCAAAAAGGCAAATCCTCTTTTCGGTATAACTTCACTAAGGCATGACAGAATTAAAGATATTTGCATAAATTTAATTGATTCAAAGATAAATATACTTGCAGAAAAACCACTTGGGATCAATTTTAATGAAGCAAAGTATATTTATGATTATTCACTCTCAAAAGATCATAAACTTGGAATTTGCTATATAAACAGAGCAGAACCTAGGGTTCAGAAAACAAAAGATTTACTCAAAGAAGGGCGCTGCGGAAAGTTGCATACGATAGAGATGCGGATGATAACAACAACAGTTGATCATCGTTTACCGTCACATTGGTTATTCAGGAAAAAATATTCTGGAGGCGGTATATTGATATGGTTGGGATGCCATTACATAGATTTAATTAGATATATATTTGATGATGAGATAGTTTCAGTTTTTGCTGAAATGGGGGAATTATCCAAAAACGATATTGATGTAGAAGACACATGCAGTCTTATTTTGAGATTCAAACATGGACAAATTGCAACCCTTAACCTTGCTTATCTGCTTACCATGAGTGGTAGTGGGTATAATAACAAATCTGGTTACGACACACATGTCTCATTTAATGGAAGTCAGGGGAGAATCATTTGGTCTGCAAATGAACAACCGATGAGTCTTTATGTAGAATCATGTGCGCCAAACTGGAAATATAAACAAAAAAATATAAATTTTCAACTTGAACCATCACAGGCATACGGTGGCTCATCTGGTGAATCTTTTTTAAGGAACTTCATCAACTGGTGCGTGAACAAAGAAGTACCATTTGCAACAGGATTCGATGCAGTTAAAACAGCACAAATCATTGATGCTGCATACCAATCATCAGTAAAAGGTAAGAAGATTAATATAAATCCTTATGATGCAAAATAAGATACGCACTGGCATCATTGGATTAGGAAGGATTGGCTGGAATTATCATGCAAAAGAAATAAATTGCCATTCGGAATATGATCTCATAGCTGTATCCGATCAAGATAAAAATAAACTAGCTGAAGCAAGAAAAAAGTATAATTGCAGTTGTTTCGACAATCATCGTCAGATGATTAAAGAATCCAATCTGGATGTAGTTGTCATTGCGAGTCCAACTCATACGCATTTCCAAATGGCAATGAATTTGTTAGAAGCAGGGATTCATGTCATTGTCGAAAAACCAATGGCAATGAATTACCAAGAAGCATTCAAAATATTTGAACTAGCTGAAAATAATAATTGCCTTATTACTGTATTTCAGCCAAGACGTCTCGCAGCATACTTTCAACAAATTTTGGCAATTATAGAGAAAAATGTAATTGGAAATATATTTTGGGTGCATCTGGCTCATTTTGATTATTGCCGAAGAAATGATTGGCAAAGTTTATCAAAATATGGGGGTGGAATGCTACGAAATTATGGCTCTCATTTCATTGACCTGTTACTTCAACTTATTGGTTATGATATTATCAATACATACTGCTATGCAAATAAATATATTTCATTGGGCGACGCTGATGACATAGTAAAAATTGTGCTACAAACAGAAACAAATAAATTAGGTGAAATAACCATTAATCAGGCGTCTTTAATAAAACCATATGAATTATATATTTGGGGAAATAAGGGATCCATTAAATACAGTAATGGACAAATAACAATAGAATCTTTTGACACTATTGATTCTGAAATTGTTTTAGAAGATACTTTGAATAGAAATGATCGAATATATCCTAAAGATAATATAAAGAGTAACCTTGAAATAGTTAATGTCGATTCAAAACAAGAAAAAAACGTTTATACTAATTTTGCTGATGCTATAAATCAAAAAGATAAATTAATTGTTCCAGTAAAGCAAACATTAGAAGTTGTGAAAACTATTGATAATTGTATAGAAAATAGTAGTTTTTATAACGTATGAAATACTTATTTAACAATATCATATTATGGTTTTTTCTTTACATTATTAAAACATAATACATAATGAGAATTATGAAAAAATAAGTATAAGTGTATATAAAAAACGATCATTGATATTTGTAATTTATTAATACCTTTTAGATTATTAATGGAAAAACGTTTGTTAGGCAAAACTTCTATTGAATTGAGTGTTTTTGGTTTAGGGTGTGTAACACTTGGTCGAGAAATTGGTGAAGAAAAATCTTTTCAAATACTTGATTATGCTTTAGAGAAAGGCATCAATTGGCTTGATACTGCAGAAGGGTATGGGGGTGGAAATGCGAGTGCGTACCGAAGAAAATTTCTTGGAATTAATGATGTACGTGAGGCTACGAACATTTTAGGGTCTTCTGAGATTATTATTGGAAAATGGCTTAAATCACGATGCGTCCGCAATAAAATAAGGATTTGTACAAAGGTAAGCAGTGGTAACAATCCAGATAATATAAGAAGAGCACTCGAAGTAAGCCTTAACAGACTGCAAGTAGATCATGTTGATATTTATGAACTTCATTCACCTGAAGAAAACGTCCCTATTTTGGAAAGCCTTGCTGCTATGGCAGACGAGATTACACATGGACATGTAAAAAGCATTGGATGCAGCAACTTCTCCCTTTCCCAGCTTCAGGAGGCACTTGAAGCAAGTATCAAAAAAGGACTGCCCCGTTTTGAAGTTATCCAGCCACCA
>Ga0207965_1000372_pt1 | contig 13007 bp, 7 predicted proteins | sample Knorr_S23_td_O2m_FD_185609 | JGI IMG/M metagenome (GOLD analysis project Ga0207965, IMG submission 185609) | Marine microbial communities from Southern Atlantic Ocean transect - Knorr_S23_td_O2min_ad_571m_LV (SPAdes) (version 2) | ecosystem: Environmental > Aquatic > Marine > Oceanic | place...
ACATGTGGCTTCGTGCGTTCGAATGTTTGCTTAGCCATCACTCATCCCTCTGCTTCAGGTTATGCGTTATCAGTCTGTTAATGTGGGTTACCATTAGCGGCCATAATCTCAGTCGCTTTTGATTGAGGCACTTCTTCATAATGTGCAAACTGCATAGTGAATACTGCCCGGCCCTGGCTTAGTGATCGAAGAGTGGTTGAGTAACCGAACATCTCGCCCAAAGGCACTGACGCTCCAATGACTCGTGCACCGGCCCGCTCAGTCATGCCACCAACTTTCCCTCTGCGCGAAGATAAGTCCCCAATGATATCACCCATATAGTCAGCTGGCGTTACGACTTCCACATCCATTACAGGCTCCAAAAGAACTGGGGTTGCTTTCTTAATCCCGTTCTTGAGTGCCAGGGATCCGGCGATCTTGAATGCCATCTCACTTGAGTCTACGTCGTGAGAAGATCCATCAATAAGCTCGACCTTCACATCGATTATTGGGTAACCAGCTATCACGCCTGAATCAAGCGAGTCGCGAATACCAGCCTCGACTGAACTGATGTACTCACGTGGGATGCTCCCACCAACCACCTTGTCCTCAAAAACAAAACCTGTTCCCGGCTTACCCGGTTCAATGTTGATCACCACGTGTCCATACTGCCCACGTCCACCGCTCTGGCGCACAAACTTACCTTCAATTTTTTCCGCCCGGCTTCGAATTGTCTCTCGATAAGCTACCTGCGGTCTGCCCACATTCGCTTCGACATCAAATTCTCGCTTAAGGCGGTCTACGATGATCTCGAGGTGGAGTTCACCCATGCCTGAGATAATCGTCTGGTTGGTCTCCGGATCTGTATGGACTCGGAAAGTTGGGTCCTCATCGGCAAGCTTCCCGAGACCGCCCCCCAGTTTGTCTTGATCAGCTTTCGTCTTGGGCTCAATCGCTACAGCGATTACTGGCTCCGGGAACTTCATCGCTTCCAAAATAATCTGGTCTGTCTCAAGGCAGAGCGTGTCTCCAGTTTTCACGGCCTTGAGACCAATTGCTGCAGCAATATCCCCAGCAAATACCTCTTCCCGCACTTCTCGCTTGTTGGCGTGCATTTGAAGAATTCGGCCAACGCGTTCTCGTTTCCCTTTAGTAGCGTTATACACGTAGCTACCGGAAGGAAGCGAACCTGAGTAAACGCGGAAAAAAGTTAATTTTCCTACATATGGGTCGGTGGCAATCTTGAAAGCCAAGGCCGCAAAAGGAGCGTCATCATTCGCTTCACGAGTCTCAAGGATCTCGTCCTGCTGAGGCAGGTGCCCCTGAATTGCAGGGACGTCAACTGGCGACGGCAAATAGTCAATCACACCATCGAGAAGAGCCTGAACCCCCTTGTTCTTAAAGGCGGATCCACAGAAGACAGGGAAAAGGGCCCCTTTGATGGTTGCCGCCCTGATGGCGTGCCGGAATTCATTATTCGTAAGCTCTTCTCCACCCAGGTACTTCTCAATCAAGTCATCATCATGCTCAATCGCCGCCTCAAGTAACGCTTGGCGCAGCTCTTCGACCTTGTCCTTAAGGGCGTCTGGAATCTCACTCTCTGTGAACTCCGAGCCCATTTCATCTTCGTAAATGATGGATTTACGCTCTACGATATCTACTACCCCCGTGAACAGCTCTCCCTCGCCAAGGGGGTACTGCACAGGATAAGCATTCGCGCCCAGTCGGTCCTTCATCATCTCTACAACATTCCCAAAGTCCGCACCGATTCTGTCCATCTTGTTTACCAAGGCAATCCTCGGCACGGTGTAGCGGTCCGCCTGTCTCCAAACAGTTTCAGACTGTGGCTCGACACCGCCCACAGCACAGAAAACAGCGACTGCACCATCTAGTACACGCAGGGAACGTTCAACTTCAGCTGTAAAGTCCACGTGGCCGGGGGTATCGATGATATTGATCCGGTAATCAGTGTCTAGACGATGCCAATAGCAGGTAGTCGCGGCAGATGTGATCGTGATCCCACGCTCCTGTTCTTGCTCCATCCAGTCCATAGTCGCCGCACCATGATGTACTTCACCTACCCGGTGCACGCGTCCTGTATAGAACAGGATACGTTCGGTAGTCGTCGTCTTACCGGCATCAATGTGCGCCATAATGCCAATATTTCGAAGCTGCGGCAGTGGGGTAATCCTAGGCATCTATCTGCGTCCTTCTCTCCCAATCCTTTCTATCTCGAGTACTAAGTTCATCATCGCCTTTGGGCACAAAAAAAGAGCACGGCATTTGCCGCTGTAACCCTCTGACGGGTCAACAGTCATCCGCGCTCCTGTGATCGGAGAGGGCCTCTCCCTTAATAGAGAGGCCATCGCGTCCCTAATTTTTCGTCTTTAAATCCTTACGGTGATCTCTACCAGCGGTAGTGGGCAAACGCCTTGTTCGCCTCTGCCATCCGGTGCGTGTCCTCTTTCTTTTTTATGGTGTTACCCTCGCCACGACTCGCGGCTAGAAACTCTCCTGCTAGGCGTTCAGCCATACTCTTTTCAGAACGAGCTCGTGCAAATCCTATAAGCCAGCGCGTAGCAAGCGCCGTGCGCCGGTCCGGTCGAACTTCAATCGGAACTTGGTACGTCGCCCCACCCACCCTACGGCTTTTCACTTCGAGAGCGGGCTTAGCATTGCTCAACGCCTTCTCAAAAGCCTCCAGGCCCGACTCGCCTGAACGCTTTTCAACAATCTCAATCGCATCATAGAAAATTCTCTCCGCCACTGATTTCTTGCCATCAAACATCAAGTTGTTGATGAACTTGGTGACGGCGGGAGACTGAAACCGAGCGTCGGGAGGGGTCTCCCTTTTTTCAGCTTGTGAACGGCGACTCATTCGAAATCAGCCTTACCTTGGCCGTTTAGCGCCGTACTTGGAACGACCCTGCCTTCGATCACTTACTCCGGATGCGTCTAGCGTGCCACGTATGATATGATACCGCACACCCGGAAGATCCTTCACACGACCACCGCGGATGAGAACGATCGAGTGCTCCTGGAGGTTGTGACCTTCCCCACCGATATACGCGGTCACTTCAAAGCCATTAGTAAGGCGCACTCTAGCCACTTTCCGCAATGCGGAATTCGGCTTCTTGGGAGTCGTAGTATATACACGTGTGCATACCCCCCGCTTTTGCGGGCTCCGTTGCAGGGCTGGAGCTTTGTTCTTCTTCTGAACTGCCTTCCGGCCCTTCCTAACTAGCTGATTGATCGTCGGCATTAGGTGGTAGTCCACAACCTCATGATCTTGAAAAAAAACGCGCCTCTCGGCGCATCGAAGGGTAGCTCACCTTTATTGAGAGTACCCGTTCAAACTATAGCAGAAAAAAATAGAAAAGGGCTAAGATGGTGTCAACGGCGAATTCCGCTTCATTGGGCGGTGTTTCAAGGGTCATAGCAAAACACATTAGTCGATTTCCGAAGGAAGAACTGTGCCCAAATTTACGCTCCACTAGCCCTTGAAGGGTTTGGGTCCTATCGAAAAAGTAAGACGGGGGCTCCCTGACTGCCTAGGGAGCCCCCGTCTTACCTCATTATCTGGAGCAAACCCCCCATATTAAACACAGAGCTTTCCAGACAAGTTCACGAGGCACCTATTTTCCGGTGGTCAGTCCCGACACCAATTCTTCGTCCTCCGTGAGCGGGATGATCTCTTCGTCATAATAGGACTGCTCAACCATGAACTCCACTTCCTGATAGCGATGGGCACCAGTACCTGCAGGTATTAGGTGTCCAATTATGATATTCTCCTTTAAGCCCTTGAGTTCATCATTAGCTCCCCGCACCGCAGCATCGGTAAGTACCCGCGTTGTCTCCTGGAATGACGCCGCAGAAATGAACGATTCGGTCGTGAGGCTGGCTTTCGTGATTCCTAACAGTAGTGGCTCAGAGCGCGCTGGCTTCGAACCCTCTTCAATTGCGTTCTCGTTCACAGACCGGAACTCTCGGCGGTCGACGTTCTCTCCCTCAAGAAGATGCGTGTCACCTGAGTTCGTTACACGCACCTTTTGGAGCATCTGCCTAACAATCACACCGATATGTTTGTCGTTGATCTTCACACCCTGCAACCGATAGACCTCTTGGATCTCATTTAGCAGGTATTCTTGAACTGCCCTGGGCCCTTTGATAGCAAGGATATCATGTGGGTTGATCGGGCCCTCACTCAGCCGGTCACCTGCCCGGACACGGTCCTCCTCATGCACTCGCATGTGCTTGCCCACGGGAACAGGGTAGGTCCGATGATCGCCCATCTCTGGGGTTACATGAACCTCACGCTTTCCTCTCTTGATCCCTCCGAAAGACACTACACCATCGATCTCCGTGATGACAGCGGGGTCCTTCGGTCTACGTGCCTCAAAGAGTTCGGCCACCCGCGGTAGGCCGCCAGTAATATCACGGGTCTTATACACCTCACGGCTAATCTTGGCAATGATGTCGCCGGGATTTATCTCGTCGCCGTCGCGTACTGTGAGCTGCGCGCCAACCGGCACAATAAACTCTCTTTGTTTCTCATCTTTTTTCGTCTTCTTCTGGATTTGGATCGTTGGGTGGAGCTTTTTCTCGCGATCCTCAATGATGGTCATCTGTCGGCGACCGGTGGATTCATCAAGCTCTTCACGCATCGTTTGTTCATCAACGATGTCAATGAACTTCACCACACCCTTCACATCCGCAACAATCGGCTCTGTGTAGGGGTCCCAGCTGAACAATAAATCACCAGATTTGATCGCCTGACCTTCCTTGACCATCAGGGTCGCTCCATATGGAACCGATAGGCGGCTCCGAACGCCACCTTCGCTGGTCTTAAGGAGAATCTGACCCTCACGTGAAGTGATGATTTGATCTTTATCAGGTGTCTTCACAGTCGTAACGCGCTCAAGCTCCACAACTCCATCTATTTTCGACTTACGCTGTGTCTGCGCAGCAATGCGGGCAGCTGTTCCACCAATATGGAAGGTGCGCAGTGTCAGTTGGGTACCAGGCTCTCCGATCGACTGTGCAGCAAGGATACCCACAGCCTCCCCAATATCTACCGGCTTCATTGTCGCAAGGTTTCTGCCATAGCACATCTGACAGATTCCCCGCTTAGACTCACACGTTAGGACTGATCGAATGCGGGCCATCTGCAAGCCTGCATCTTCAATCAAATTCGCCGTATCCTCATCGATCAACACACCAGCTTTCACAAGCAACTCGCCATCGATCGGGTCGTAGACGTCCTCAAGAGCTGCGTTACCGACGATACGGTCAGCCAACGGTTCTATGATATCCTCGCCTTCCTTCAGCGCGGTCATCTCAAGTCCGAGGATTGTGCCACAGTCTTCCGTTGCAACCGTTACATCTTGTGCAACATCGACCAGACGTCTTGTCAGATACCCTGCATCAGCAGTTTTCAGGGCGGTATCCGCCAGACCTTTCCGGGCTCCGTGGGTCGAGATGAAATATTCAACTACAGAGAGGCCTTCACGGAAATTCGCCTTGATTGGGCTTTCAATGATCTCACCAATTCCACCTGTCAACTTCTTTTGTGGCTTTGCCATGAGACCCCGCATCCCCGCAAGCTGGCGCATCTGATCCCTATTACCACGAGCACCCGACGTCATCATCATGTAGACTGGATTGAAACCATCTTTGGATCGTTCTAGATGCTGAACCATCGCGTCCGCAACATCGTTATTGGCGTGCGTCCATACATCAATGACCTTGTTGTAGCGCTCACCATTTGAGATGAACCCATCCCCATAAGCTTTCTGGAACCGCGCAACCTCCTCCTCTGCTTCTTTCAGAATCGCTGCCTTCTCATGCGGCACTTCAAGGTCCGAGATTCCAACGCTGATCCCGCCCATCGTCGCGTAGCCAAATCCGAAATTCTTTAAGTGATCCAGGAATTCAGTTGTCTTTCCAAGACCCGCGTTCTCAAAGCAGGCAAACACAAGGTCCCCAAGTTCTTTCTTGCCAAATGTTTTGTTCAAGAAACCTATTTCGTCAGGCACGATTGAATTGAAAAGTACCCGCCCTACTGCAGTTCTAACCCAGTGACCATTCTCCTCACCGTGCTGCTCACCAACCCAATACCAAACGAGTGACTCAAATACCAGGTACTCCTGAGCGACGGCCATCTCGACCTCTCCATAAGTAGAGAAGCGAGGTGCATCCTTATAGAGCTTGTCGAGTTCTGCATCTGCCTTACTGCGTTGGTCTTTTGGTGCCTTGGGATCTTCTACCAACCGTTCAAGATCCGTGATACGGAGTCCGGGATTGGTGAGATAGTAGCACCCAATCACCATATCCTGTGTCGGCGCGGCTACGGGACGTCCATTAGATGGCAAAAGGATATTGTTTGAGGCCAGCATAAGGACTCTGGCCTCGAGCTGTGCCTCAAACGAGAGGGGCACATGGACCGCCATTTGATCACCGTCAAAGTCGGCGTTGAATGCCGCACACACGAGAGGATGAATCCGGATTGCCTTACCCTCGACAAGGACCGGTTCGAAAGCTTGGATGCCCAGCCGATGCAGAGTCGGAGCCCGATTTAGTAGAACGGGATGGTCCTTGATTATATCCTCAAGAACCTCATAAACCTTTGGATCGTTCTGCTCAACAATCTTCTTTGCACGCTTGACCGTCTCCGCCTCACCACGCTTCTCAAGCTCATGTATGATGAATGGCTTAAACAACTCAACCGCCATCGCTTTCGGAAGTCCACATTGGTGGAGTTTGAGCTCAGGTCCAACTACGATGACTGAGCGGCCCGAGTAGTCCACACGCTTACCCAGTAAGTTTTGCCGAAAACGTCCCTGCTTGCCCTTCAACATGTCACTGAGTGACTTGAGCGGCCGCTTGCCACGACCCCGTATGGCCTTCGAGCGCCGTCCATTATCGAACAGAGCGTCCACAGACTCTTGGAGCATCCGCTTCTCATTGCGGAGGATGACCTCTGGAGCCTTCATATCGATCAGCTTCTTGAGCCGATTATTACGGTTGATAACCCTCCGGTAGAGGTCGTTGAGATCCGAAGTTGCAAACCTCCCGCCATCGAGTGGAACCAGCGGCCGCAGGTCAGGGGGGATAACTGGAATCACGTCAAGAATCATCCACTCCGGGCGATTCCGACTCTCGGGCGTGTTACCAGAGTTACGAAGAGCATCAACGACTTTGAGTCTTTTTAATTTCTTCTTCTTCCGGTGCTGCGAAGTCTCTGTCGCGATTTCATGTCGGAGCCATTCAGCAAGCCGGTCAAGGCCCCTGCCATCCGCATTTCGATCCTTGATCTTCTTATCAGGTGTATCAAGTAACCCCAGTAGTGTCCGTGCAGCTTCCGCACCGATTTCTGCCTTGAACTCCTCGTCCGCTTCATCGCGTGCCTTAACACGCAAGTCATAATATTCGTCTTCATCGAGTAGCTGTAGAAACTCTACAGCTACTCCATCAATGTCCTGCTTACCCGGGTGAGTAACGACATACGATGCGTAGTAGATCACCTTCTCAAGGTCACGTAATGACATGCCAAGCAGATAACCCAGTTGGCTTGGCAGGGTCTTAAAGAACCATATGTGGGCCACTGGGACCGCAAGGTCGATATGACCCATACGTTCTCGGCGCACCTTCGACAACGTCACCTCGACACCGCAACGGTCGCAGACATGCCCGCGAAACCGAATCCTCTTGAACTTACCGCAGTGACACTCCCAATCTTTCACAGGTCCAAAAATGCGCTCACAGAATAGGCCGTCCCGCTCAGGCTTAAATGAGCGATAGTTGATCGTTTCTGGCTTCACTACCTCGCCGAAAGACCAATTCCGTATCTCTTCCGGGGAAGCAAGCCGTACTCGTATGTACTCGAAGTCCGAAGTTTCCTGATCCCTAGTCCTAGGAAAATCAATCATTTATTTCTCCTCGCCCAAGGTGACGCTCAGACCAAGGGCTTGTAGTTCCTTTACGAGCACGTTAAACGACTCCGGTATACCAGGCTTCGGAAGGTTATCACCCTTGACGATCGCTTCATAAACCTTTGAGCGGCCTTGTACATCATCTGACTTAACGGTAAGAATTTCTTGAAGCGTGTGCGCAGCCCCGTATGCTTCAAGCGCCCAGACCTCCATTTCACCAAAGCGCTGACCACCAAACTGCGCCTTACCAGCCAGGGGCTGCTGAGTGACCAAAGAGTATGGCCCAATGGAGCGTGCGTGGATCTTGTCATCTACAAGATGGCTCAACTTGAGCATGTAGATCGCGCCAACTGTAATTGGATGATCAAAGCGGCGACCACTACGTCCATCCCTGAGCCAAATCTTTCCATTGGGTAAGATTTCGCAGTGCTCCATCAACTCATTGACTGCTTCATCAAGGCCGGATCGGATCGTAGAACGTCCCTTCAGTTTCTGGATAGCTGGGAAGAGGCTTGTAAATTTCTCTCCCTTACGAGCAGCGAGTTCACCTCCGGCTTCCACAAGAAATGCTCCTAGTTGGTCAAAAAATTTCTTGTGGTTCTTACTGGTATCCAGTGACAGATAGGCATCTAATGACTGTCCAATTCCATGTGTCTCACCATCCGGGCCAGAACCATTTCCATTTCCATCTCCTCGACCAGTCATGACGACTGGCAGTTGCCCTGTCGCCGCTACAAGTGTTTCGATGTCCCCTAACCCCACCGGAGGAGAAGCCTTTAGGTCGTAAGCATCATGAAGCCACTTAAGGCCGGCCAATTTAAGTAATCCTCCGACCTCGTTCTCGGTCGCACCTTGGAATACAGGGGTCTTAGCTTCAAAACCCAGAACCCTCCCTGCCCATCCCAAGTGGGTCTCTAGTACCTGGCCAACATTCATTCGAGATGGCACACCTAGTGGGTTCAGCACAATCTCAACCGGTGTTCCATCTGGGAGAAACGGCATATCCTCTTCAGGTGCGATCCTGGCAATGATGCCCTTATTCCCATGCCGCCCAGCCATCTTGTCGCCCACTGAGATTTTTCGCTTTTCAGCTACATAGACCTTAACGAGTTGGACTACACCGGGCGGGAGTTCGTCAGGCTGAAAGACCTTATCAATTTGGTCTTCCGTGCTCTCCTTTATGCGTGTAATCCGCACTTGGGCCTCATCTACTACACTCCGAAGACGTTCACTCGCAGACTTATTCTGTAGCTTGAATGTCTCAAGATCGACCTGTTTGAAATTGATCCGTTCAATATTGTCCTTCGTGAACTTCGCGCCCTCTTCCATAAACAGCTCGACGGTACCCTTCTTCAGCATTAAGCTGACCGTTTGGCGAATCAGGATCTCACGAAGTTCCTCATCACGAACGTCTTGGATACGTTTGATCTCGTATCGTTCGAGACCCCTAAGATCTCCAATCTTCACCCCGTGCTCTTTTTCAAGCAGCGGATCGTCAATCCGGCGTGAGAAAATTTTCACATCGATGATCGTTCCGGTCATGCCCGGAGGAACCCTGAGAGATGAATCCTTAACGTCCTTGGCTTTCTCACCAAAGATCGCTGTCAGCAGCTTCTCTTCCGGTGAAAGTTCGGTCTCTCCTTTTGGGGTGATCTTCCCAGCAAGAATATCCCCTGCTGTAACTCTCGCTCCTTCACGGATGATTCCTCGTTCATCGAGGTCTAGCAGGTTTTCCTCCGCGACGTTCGGGATTTCGCGCGTTATCTCCTCCATACCTCGCTTTGTATCCCTTACGTGCAGTTCAAGCTCTTGGATATGGATTGACGTGAAAATGTCATCTTTGACTAATTTCTCACTGATCAAGATCGCGTCTTCAAAGTTCGATCCGTACCAAGGCATGAATGCGACCAGGACGTTCCGGCCAAGTGCCAGTTCACCAGAGTCGGTACTCGGTCCATCAGCGATGATATCCCCGGGTTTGACTTTTTCGCCCACCTGCACGAGGGGTCGCTGATTGATCGCTGTATCCTGATTCGTACGCCAAAACTTCTTGAGTGGATACCGGTCAAATTGAGTAAGCTTGGCAAGAGGCTGTCCGGCACTTCCTGGCTTTATAGTTCCTGTGTCAATCACTGCCTCGTCTGCCGTGACCTCTACTACTTTTCCAGCACGGCGAGCGGTAACCACTGCACCCGAATCAGAAGCGACCTTCCCCTCCATCCCCGTTCCGACAAGTGGAGCATCCGTATACAGAAGTGGGACGGCTTGGCGCTGCATGTTCGAGCCCATCAGTGCTCGGTTAGCATCGTCATGTTCCAAGAAAGGGATTAGTGCTGCCGCGACAGACACAAGTTGGTCTGGTGCAACATCCATGTAGTCGATATCGGCCGGGCGAAGTAGCGGGAAATCTCCTCGCTCTCGGCAAAGTACGAACTCATTTTCGAAGTTGCCTTTAGGTCCTAGAGGTGCATTGGCCTGCGCAATGCGCTTCTCTTCTTCCTCATTCGCTGACAACCATTCTATCGTTTTTGTGACCTTACCATTCTTTACACGCCTGTAGGGTGTCTCCACGAAGCCAAGGTCATTGATCCGAGAATAGGTCGTAAGAGAAGTGATCAACCCGATATTGGGACCTTCAGGCGTCTCGATCGGACACATCCGGCCATAGTGGGAGTAGTGGACATCACGCACTTCAAAGCCAGCACGTTCTCTGGTTAGTCCACCCGGGCCGAGGGCCGAGAGACGACGCTTGTGGGTCATCTCCGCAAGAGGATTGGTCTGATCCATAAACTGGCTCAACTGACTGGAGCCAAAGAAAGCCTGGATCACAGCAGAGACTGTACGTGCGTTCACCAGTTCATCAATCGTGATCTTTGATGGATCAGTGTTGATCGACATCCGCTCCTTGACGAGTCTCGCCATCCGGCTGAGGCCGACACTGAACTGGTTCGCGATAAGCTCGCCGACCGTACGAACACGGCGGTTCCCGAGGTGATCAATATCGTCTGTGTACCCTCGGCCTTCGTTTAGCTCGACAAGGTGTCCGACAATGGATACGAAATCTTCGTTGGTTAGGATGGTTTGCGTCCTGGGTAGTCCAACACCAAGACGTTGATTCATCTTATAGCGCCCTACACGCCCAAGGTCATAGCGCTTAGGACTGAAGAAAACCTGCTCTAGTGCGAGACGGGCCGTTTGGACATTGGGCGCGTCACCGGGCCGTAAAAGCGAGTAGATCGCATATAGCGCCTCTTCTTCAGATTCCGTCGGATCCTTCTTAATCGTGTTCTTGATCATGGGGCTATCGCCCCGGGGGGTCTGCCGATCTGTCGTGTAAATCTTAAGTTTCTTTACCTTAAGCCGTTCGAGAATCTCGATGACTTCCTCGTCTATTTCCTCACCGTTCTGAATGACGATCTCACCTTCTGAGAGGATCTCTCCAGTTTCTGAATCGACGGCTTCCATATCGACGAAATCCTCAGCTACTACCTTACCCAGCAACTCATCAGTCGCGATCGCCCGTTTTCCAGTGAGACTAAACTCAGTCACGTCATAGAAGAGTCGGAAGATCTCAGCGTCGGAGCTGTATCCTAGCGCCCTGAGAAGGGCGGTTGCCGGAAACTTTTTCTTCTTATCGATATGCACATAGCAGATATCGTTTATGTCGAGCGTAAATTCGACCCAAGACCCACGGAAGGGGATAATTCGTCCACTATAAAGCTTGGTGCCATTGGGATGAATGTTCTCTTCGAACACGACCCCAGGAGAGCGATGTAATTGACTCACGACCACCCGCTCTGCGCCATTAATAATGAAGGTCCCAAGATCCGTCAGGAGCGGGAGGTCTCCGAGGTATACTTCCTTCTCAATAATATCTGTGGGACGACGGTCCTCTGGGGGAGGCTCTTTTCTCCTTTTCCTCTTTTTAGCCGCGCTTTCCTCTTCATCAGGCATCTCCCAAACAATGAGACGCAGCATCGCCTTGAGTGGGGCGGCATAGGTCATATCCCGCTCGATGCATTCTTCAACCGAATACTTCGGCTCTGCTAACGACGCGCTAATGAACTCAAGCGTGAAGTTGTGGTTGATATCCGAGATCGGAAAAATTTCTCCGAAGACACGCTCCAGACCGAAATCCCATTGACCACCATCGTCCGTCCCAGAACCGATCAGCTTCCCAAACGAGTGAAGTTGAACATCCAACAAGTTCGGCATCGGCATGACTGACTCAAGCTTAGCAAAACTGAGAATCGGTCTATTATCCTTGCGCAATTCCAAGGTTTGTCCCCCTTCTTACCAGGCCACCTGCAACGGCGGCCAGTATGTATTGTGTTGATCAAGCGAGCACATCAATTCCTGGCCCGAGGGGGCCCCCAACAGAGATGGGTGACCCCTCGGACAAAAACCAATGCTAGCCCAAAAGTGTCGAGCGGTACCGATCAAGGGTCGGTTATCGTCCAAAAGCACTACTTAAGCGCTACGGCCGCCCCGACGTCCTCCAGCTTAGCTTTCATTTCTTCAGCCTCCACCTTCGTGACACCTTCCTTCACAGGGCCCGGAGCACTGTCTACTACTTCTTTAGCTTCCTTGAGACCGAGTCCCGTGAGCTCACGCACAACCTTGATGACTTGGATTTTCTTGTCACCGATGCCCTCGAGGACAACATCAAATTCGTCCTTCTCCTCAGCGGCTCCAGCATCCTCACCTGCTGCCCCTCCGGGCATCGCCATCGGAGCTGCGAGAGCTGTGACATTGAACTTGTCCTTAAAGGCATCAACGAACTCAGAAAGCTCGAGAACGGTCATGCTGCCAATGGTTTCGAGCAGCTCTTCATGATTCGTCGCCATCTTCCCTTATTCCTCCTAGTGCACTCCGGCTAAATCGCCGGCGTTTGGGTTTGACTCTACCGGTACTAGAAATGCATCTGTATCTGACGAGCTATATCCTCTCCTGAGGAAGAGAGGCTGATAGTTAGTCATCCTAATCTTATTCATCCTCTTCCTCAGCTGGCTCCTCGGCAGCCTCTTCCTCAGCTGGCTCCTCGGCAGCCTCTTCCTCAGCTGGCTCTTCAGCAGCCTCTTCCTCAACTGGCTCCTC
>Ga0207965_1000378_pt1 | contig 12922 bp, 9 predicted proteins | sample Knorr_S23_td_O2m_FD_185609 | JGI IMG/M metagenome (GOLD analysis project Ga0207965, IMG submission 185609) | Marine microbial communities from Southern Atlantic Ocean transect - Knorr_S23_td_O2min_ad_571m_LV (SPAdes) (version 2) | ecosystem: Environmental > Aquatic > Marine > Oceanic | place...
TTGCCGCGGTCAGCCAGGGGATTACCACGATCATCGCGGGTCAGGATGGTGGCTCACCCCTGCCTCTCTCCGACTTTTTTACCAGGATGGAAACAGCAACTGTCGCCGTGAATGTAGCTGCGTACGTGGGGCACAACTCTATTCGCAGAAGGGTGATGGGCGATGATTTTCGGCGTGAAGCCACCCTGGAAGAAATTGAGAAAATGAAGGTACTGCTCGAGAGTGAGCTCGAATCAGGAGCGCTCGGGCTATCCACCGGTCTCGAGTACGACCCGGGCATCTACTCAAGTACAGATGAGGTCGTGGAGCTGGCCCGTATCGCTGCTTCTGTCGGGGGACGCTACATCAGCCACATGCGAAGCGAGGACCGGGCATTCTTTTCAGCTCTGGAAGAACTCCTGCACATCGGTCGGGAGACAGGTATCCCAGTGCAGGTCTCACACATGAAGCTCGCAATGAAGAGCTTGTGGGGACAAACAGGCAGGGTGCTTTCTATGCTCGACGCGGCCAGAGAGGAGGGCATAAATGTCACGGCTGACGTCTATCCGTACGAGTTTTGGCAGTCAACGATGACAGTTCTTTTCCCTGGTCGAGAGTTCACGCGTGAGGCTGCCACGTTTGCTTTGGAAGAACTCGCCCCCCCGGAGGGGATGTTTATCGCGGCGTTTGGGGCTGATCCTTCTTATGTCGGGATGTCACTGGCGGAGATTGCAGAGCTTCGTGGCAAAGATGCAGTCACCGTCTACCTGGAATTGATTGCTGAAGCCGATGCCAGCGATGGTCGTGAGAGCATCATAGCGAGGAGCATGACGGAGACCGATATAGCCGAGCTTCTTTCCTGGCCCTATACGAATGTCTCAAGTGATGGAGGACTGAATGGTCGGCATCCACGGGGCTATGGGAGCTTTACCCGTGTACTGGGCCGACACGTGCGTGAGCGTGGGGAGCTATCGCTTGAGTCTGCGATCCGAAAGATGAGTTCATTAGCGGCAGAAAATACTGGACTCTCGGAGAGAGGTGAGATCAGAGAAGGTTATTTCGCCGACCTCGTGCTTTTCGATGCCGAGACGGTTCTAGACCGGGCCACGCCAGATGAGCCCAATTTGACATCTGTAGGTGTCGTTGGGGTTTGGGTGAACGGGGCTCGTGTTTACAGCGAGGAAGGGGTTACTGGCAATCGACCAGGGCGTGTACTTCGAAGGGGGGACAATTGATGGAACACGGATTTAGGAAGCATACCCGACTCTTGGCTGCGTTCCTTGTACTACCCACGATTGCCTGCGCACAAGGGGATTTCGATACAGCTGCCATCGATAACGTTTTCGCCGATTTCAACTCCCAAACTCCGGGATGCGCTCTAGGGGTCGTACAATCCGGTCAGCTTGTTTACGGACGTGGCTATGGCATGGCCAATCTCGAACACGATATCCCGATCAATACCACATCTGTATTCAGAATCGGATCAGTTTCGAAGCAGTTTGCAGCGGCAGTCGCTGCCCTTGCTGCGATGGAGGGATATCTCGATTTGGAGGATCCACTCCAGAAATGGATTCCAGAATTACCCGATTACGGAGAACCCCTCACGCTACGGCATACTTTGAACCATACCAGCGGATTGAGGGATTACATCACCCTGATGAGTCTCAAGGGATTTCGGGGTGATGACTTCTATACCGTAGCTGATCTCATCGAGGTTCAAGCATTACAAGAGGAACTGAATTTCTCATCGGGTTCGGAGTACCTGTACAGCAATTCAGGCTATGTGCTTGCAACCGAGGCCGTGGCACGCGCAGTGGGCAAGCCATTCAAGGATTACGCAGAGGAAGTTCTGTTCAGGCCACTGCAGATGAGTCATTCGCACTTCCACGACGACCATAACCACATCGTCCCACTCAGAGCAGACGGATATTCGCCTCGCGGAGATGGTTTTCGAACAAATATGACAACGCTCGATATGATCGGAGACGGGGGTGTGTATACTTCGATCGATGACATGGTTCATTGGGTCACAGCGCTCGAACAGGATGGGATCAGGTCTGGCCTTACCCCAATACTTGAAACGAGAGGAGTCCTCAACTCTGGAGAGGAAATCTCTTATGCACTTGGCCAGAGTCACGGCGAGCACCGCGGCTTGGTGACAATCGGCCATGGTGGTAGCTGGGTGGGCTTTCGGGCCGACGTGCTTCGTTTTCCTTCTCAAAGTACCAGTATCGTCACACTCTGTAATCGGTCAGATGCCAGTCCTTCAGGTCGCGCCATTCAGGTCGCTGATGTCGTGCTTGCCGAGCACCTAGCCCCGGTCTCTGAAGAGCCAAGTCTCGAGGCTGAGGATAGGCGTGAAAGAGCTGAGCCAAGCGAAGTAAGTGATCCTAGCCCGTATCTCGGAACGTATTACAGCCCTGAGCTAGACGTGAATTACGAGTTCACTAATACAGACGGATCCCTAGTTGTTCACCTGGGCTCCAACGCCGAAAGCGAACTACAGCGGATTTCAGGAGACACACTCGCTGCTGGTGGCCGGACCTTTAGATTTTATCGTGAAAGAGGTGAGGTTACCGGATTCGAGCTAGACGCAGGACGGGTTGTACATCTCCGTTTCAGGCGGCTTAACTGAATCCATTACCTCAAAAATTCTGAGTTACAGCCCAGCTGGCTCCAAAAAGCGGGGTGCCGGTTCACCCTCGACCAGTGGCCCTAGATCTTCTAGCGATGCAAAGCCAGGACCAGGATTCGCTCTCCAGGCGAAGTACCGCTCATAAGCCTCCTGGGAGTCCCAGGCTTCGACGAGCAAGAGGGTTTTCCCATCTGGATCAGCGAATACGGAAAGGTCGTAGCATCCTGGGTATGCTCGGGTATCTGGCAAGGCTTCTCTGAGCATAGCTTTTAGGTCGTCTATCCGACCTTCTTTAGCTTCGAGTTCAAAGATGACCAAAGTCATATTTTCTCTCCTTTAAGACTGTTCTTTAGGGATGAAGGGGGCAGAATCTAGGATGAGTTGTGATCCCATGATATGCCAACTCTTAACCCCCAGGGATGTACTCGACCAACTCCAAGCTGGTGACAGTCGTCATCGGCATGGTCATCGATGCGCCATCTGGTCCGGACATGGTCATCGTCATCTTATTCGTGGTGATTGATGAGAGTACTAAGCCGCGATCTAGTTCGAAGATCAGTGAGCCGGTCATCTCGGCATCTACGTCCATCTCCATTGGTAGTCCTTCCAGACCGTCAGGAGCATCAGCGACGATCTCTCCGGTGCTTGAAAGGAGTGCTACCGTTTTTCCGTCACGCTCCTCTACTTGGTCGAGAACGAAAGTGAGGTTATTGGTCACTTCCCCTAGAAGCGGATTGGGCATGGTGGACGAGGTTTGCCATGAGTCGCCTGGACTGACTCGGTCCGTGGGAAGTATCTGTATGCCCTGCTGAGCAATTTCAATGAGGATGTCAGCGTTAAACATTTCATCTAGCATCGGTGCGGCTTCAGGCGGGAAGGAGGTTCGCATGGCTTCAACGAGTTCTTCGATCCCTTGCACTGACTTCACAGTACCGTCCGGTCCTACGACCATGGAATAACTCTGTCCCACCATAGCTGCTGCCCCCAGAATCGCCGGGTCAGTGGGAATGTCACCAGTGTCTGAATCGTAAAGCTGGTTTCCAGCAGGGCCGATCCCTTCCATACGCATATGCTCGGTTGTGACCATAAGCGTGGCATCTCCACTCAGATCGACACTCTGTACTGTCTGGAGCATTCTTACTGTCTGGTCCATTACTTGTGAGCTGAAGCCACCGGGCATCGACATTTCCATGCGGTTGGTCATCTGCATGACGATTTGACTACCCTCCTGGAAGCCCAACTTCAGCATGATCTCCTGAGCGGAGACGGGCGCAGAGGTCGACATGGCCAGGATCGTCCAGATCATAAACAAACTGGATCGCCTTATTTCCGGATGGAAATGGGAGGTCGTCATATTCGTATCAGGACTAGTGGATGGATTATCTGCATTCCAGTGAAATTGAGCAGGGAAGCTTACGGGAGGGGGTTTCATAACGCTATCCAGAAGGTGCAGGAGCAGGGGAACTAAGTACTAAGTCGCCTCAGCACTGTCGCATAGTTGTTGAAGATGTCTCCCTCTCTTTCGTGATGTCCATCACGGATGACCCATCTCCCGCCCACCATAACATCCTGAACGGGTGTATTCTCGCCCGAGAAGATCCATGAATCGAGGATCTCATCATCCTTTCGTCCCACGAGGACAGGATGATTCTCATTGAGACTAAGGATGTCGGCGCGCTGGCCTACTTCGAGCCCCCCTGTCGATCTCCCGGACGCCTGTGACCCACCGGTCCAAGCATGTTCAAGGAGTGCTCTTCCCGTAGATCGATCTTGAGTTCCAGCTGCGATGTTTCGCTCCTGCCGAGCGATTCTCTGCCCATATTCGAGTAACCGAAGTTCGGCGATGGGGCTTACACTGACGTGGGAGTCCGTGCCCACCCCCCAGTTGCCTTCGCCGCCGGTATAATCCTCAAATGGAAACAATCCATCACCCAGATTCGCTTCGGTAGTCGGGCAAAGTCCCACCACAGCCCCTGAAGCCGCGAGAGCGGTTGCCTCTTTAGCTGTCATGTGGGTTGCGTGGATAGTGCACCAATGTTTATCGACCGGCGCGTTTGTGAGGAGCCACTCTACTGGACGCGCCCCTGACCATGCCATGCAGTCGTTCACTTCTCTCGTTTGCTCGGCTACGTGAATATGAATTGGCCCCTCATTATCAATATCCCGGAATGAGCTGACAGCGTGGGCAATATCTTCGGGCGCAGCCGCTCGAAGTGAATGGATAGCCAATCCGATCCGATATTGCGGGTTCTTCGCTGTGGAGTCCCGCAGCGTAGCCAGGTCACCAATAAGGTCATCGACATCGGCTACAAAGCGTTTTTGTTCCGGAGCTGGTGGCTTATTGCCAAAATCCGAAGAGCGATAGAGCACAGGGAGGAGTGTCGTACCGATACCTGCTTGATTAGCGGCACTCAGGATTCGTCGGCCCATCTCCACCGGATCTTCATAGCGGCTGCCATCGATGTGATTTCGGAGATAGTGAAATTCGGTCACTGAAGTGAAGCCATGGCGAAGCAGTTCCACATACAACTGGGAGGCGATCGCTTCCACATCTTCCGGAGACAAGCGTTCCAAAAATGCGTACATGCGTTCTCGCCAAGACCAAAATGTGTCAGTGTTGGAACTGCCTCGTTCTGCTAACCCGGCCATCGCACGCTGAAATGCATGTGAGTGAAGATTGGGCACTCCTGGCACAGCGATGCCGGGCACGCTCTCGCACCCAGCGGGGGATGCTCCGGACGTGACGGCCTTGATCCAACCATCCTCGGAGACGGCAATCCTGACGGAGGTTTGCCAGCCGGAGGATAGGAACGCAGAGTTGAAAAAGAGGTCGGTCATGGGCATCGAGTGTAGATTGAGATCGCAAGTTAGCGCCAATGGAGGGTTGATGTGGTCTCCTGCGATCTACTAATAGAAAATGCTATGCTCGCTACGATGGATGAACGCGAGCGAAGTGCTTTGCCGTATGGGGAGATTGCCGATGGTGCGGCAGCGATTTCAGGAGATCGAATCGAGTGGATTGGGGCTATGTCCGAACTCTCTTCAGGACTAAGGGAAGGTGCAGCAAATATTCTGGATGCCAAAGGGCGTTGGGTTACTCCCGGGCTGATCGACTGTCACACTCATTTGGTATTTGCTGGCAATCGAGCCCGAGAGTTCGAAATGAGACTTCAGGGCACTAGTTATGAGGAGATCGCGCGTGGTGGAGGAGGCATAGCTTCAACTGTTACAGCCACACGCACAGCGACAGACGAAGAACTTTTTTCGGGTGCTTCGAAGAGACTTAGCACGTTGGGGTCGTTCGGTGTAACAACGGTTGAAGTGAAATCGGGCTACGGTCTTGATGTTGAAACAGAGTTGCGCATGCTGCGTGTAGCGAGAGGTCTAGGTGTAGAACACCCAGTGACGGTTCGAACAACATTTCTTGGAGCCCATGCTCTTGCTCCCGAGTACGCGGGTGATCGTTCGGGATACATTGACCTCGTCTGTGAAACCATGATCCCGAAGCTGATAGACGAGGGATTGGCTGACGGGATTGATGCTTTTTGTGAGGGAATCGCGTTCACTCCCGAAGAATGTGAAAGAGTATTCGCAGTCGGGACTCAGCACGGGCTTCCCATTAGAGTGCACGCAGATCAGCTATCGGACTCCGGGGGGGCAGCTTTAGCGGCACGAGTTGGAGCTATGTCAGCAGACCACCTTGAGTACGCTTCAGAGGATGGAATCCAGGCGATGGCAAACTCTGGAACGAGTGCTGTGTTATTACCGGGTGCTTTTTATTTTCTGGGTGAAGAGCAGGTGCCCCCAGTTGATGCGCTACGCTTGCATGGCGTTCCAATCGCGATTGCTACCGACTTGAATCCGGGGTCATCCCCGATCAACTCGCCGCTCACTGCTATGAACATGGCTTGTGTCCTGTTTGGGCTTAGCCCAGAAGAGGCTTTATGCGGTATGACCCGCAACGCCGCCAAAGTTCTTGGAATGTCTGGTGATCGGGGTGTGTTGAGAGCGGGCTCCTGCGCCGATTTGGTGGTCTGGGATATTGATCACCCATCCGAACTTTCCTACTGGATCGGGGGGAATCCCTGTGATGCGGTAGTTCAGGCAGGTACTCTGAGATCGTATTAGCGTTCTTCAGTTTCCAGGGCGTCGCGCTCGCCTTGCTGTAGAAGAGGGACGGGATGGCTGGTGGGGCGGTTTCGGGTTCACCTTTGGAGATGTTCTTGGTGTTGCCCGAGCTCTTGGTGCTCTGGATGGGGAAGGGGTGGCCTTGGGTGCACGATTGGGTGCATGTCTGGTCTGAGGAGTTCGTGGAGAAGCTTCAGGCCGAGTTTGCGCCTTCGGAGAACGCCTTCTACCGAGTGAAGGATTATTGAAGGTCCCGTTTCCGCCTGCAGAGTTACGGTCAAAGCTAGGGTAAGGGGACCGGTTACGGCTCTTAGGCTTCACCCTTGGTTCGGTTTTCGAGTTTGGGACTGTACCTCCTCGAAGACGGTCTGATGGACGAGAGGTTCTAGGGGTCGCTCCCCTCGTCGCTCCGCCTGCTCTTCGTGGATCAAGGGAAGGGTGGTCTGAGGGGGGACGTGCAAAGTCAGATGGTGGAGGTCTAAGTCCCCGGGCCTTAGGTTTTTCTTTCGGTTCTTCGGGATCTCGAGAATCCAAAACGGGGATTGCTGGCCACCTACTCGGAGGGCTTGAGTTCCGTGGAACGGCGGAACGACCGGGGGGTCTGGCTGTACCGCCGCCGTACCCCCTGGGTGAGCCTACTCGTGAGGATGGACGACGTGTGGCTGTTCGACTGCCCGGCTCAGGTTTAGCAATTTCGGGGACGCCTGGATAGGAAGCAGGGAAATGCCCTCCGAAGCCCGGCTCATCCCAGTATCCATCCCAGAATGGTGCCCATGGATCTTGGGTCCAATGAGGTCCCCATGGTGGTATGAACGGATCCCTCCAATATGTGAATGCGTGGCGTGGAGGCCTTGAATGAAAGGAGCTCCATATCAAAAAGCGATCCCAGGGGTGATGGATTGACCGGTACGCTAGGCCAGTGAAGAAATCACAGCCCCACAGCCAGTCATTGAAAAACCCCACAAAAGGATCCCATATGTAATCCCAGCATGGGGCGTATCTCGGGCCGAAGTACCGAGTCGGGTGGTTGCCCCTGGATCCGGAATAGATGCCATACCCGAATTCAGCGGAGGGTGTGCGGAAGGCCGAACCCACTCGGACATAGCCAAAGGGAGTGTGTGGGAATACTTGCAGCGAAACACCACTGAACACTGAATTGCTGACAATTGGACCAGTGGCGACGGTGGATGACACTCCACTCTGGGCTTCTGCTCCGATCACAGGTAGCCCAATTAAGAAGACCAAAACAGCGCTGGCTCGAACTCTAGCAGGCACCTCCATTCTCCCTCAAAGGTTGGTACTACAACCGTAAAATGCACGTGCTATACCAGGCTGCCAATATTGTAGCTAAACTATTATAGCACAATGTGTTATGGGTGATGTCACGAACATGCTAATACATGAGTTTATGTCCGATATATTGGACATATGGAGTACCGAGAGGACACCTATTTCTCTGGGTCCATGGCACGTGTAGAGGGCTTGTTCGATCCTTGGCCCAGGGTGCTCATTACGGAACGACTGTACGTATAACACTTGATCGTAGGCATTATTCGTAAAAGATTTGTTCTGTCCGACCGATGCGGTATGCGTCGGTACCAGTGTGGCCTCCTGGCCACCTGAAGAGGACCGGTCCACAACTCCTGATTAATTCGGGGTTTTCACCGAAGGCGTTTGTGAGGGGAATTACTCTCAGGAGGCGCCAGGTAACGTACAAATGGATTCAGACGTGTCAGAATCATCAGAAGTTCAACCGACATTAGACGGCTTCTCTGAGCCAGAAACTCAGGCTGCGCCAGAGGCTCAGTCAGAAGCCCCTAAGGCTCCGGCCCAATCACCGGCCGACAGCGAAGGTGCCGCTGCGCCAGAAACTCAGGCTGCACCAGAGGCTCAGTCAGAAGCCCCTAAGGCTAAACAGAGACCACAGAATCGACAGAGCAACAGTGGGCAAGGACAGCGCCGCCGCCGCCGGCGAGGGCGAAGGCGTCGCAAGCCTCGCGGGCAAAGTCAGCATCATTACAGTGAAGAAGAACTCAAGGCCCAGCTTCCAGACGATCCCGAACAGCTCGAAGCAGAATCACGTCCTCTAGGAATCCTAGAAGTACTGGGTAGCGGGTCAGGTTTCGTGCGCCGGAGGGAATCTGGATACACTCCGGGCAATGATGATATTTACGTCGGATCACGAATGATCCAACGGTATGGCCTGCGCACTGGTGATGAATTGGTTGGAATCGTTGGTCGCAGTGCGCGGCCAGGGAAGAGTCCTCCGTTAGCACACCTTGCTCGGGTCAATGACCATCCTGCTGACGAAGCAACAAGGCGGCCCGACTTTCAGCAGTTAAGCGCGATGCACCCTGACGACCAACTCGTTCTTGAGTGTGGAAGGGAATTCCTTGGACAGCCAGATTACACCAATCGAGTCATTGATCTGATTTGTCCGTTCGGTAAGGGTCAAAGAGCGATGATCGTTGCACCGGCCAAGGCTGGGAAAACGATGGTGCTTCAGGCAGTGGCTGAGGGCATTGTAAAGAATAATCCAGAATGTCATCTCCTTATTCTTTTGGTGGACGAGAGACCTGAGGAGGTCACGGAGATGGAGCAGTGCGGATTTGGTGAGGTGATCGCCTCAACTTTTGATCGCCCAGCCGAACGACACTGCCAAGTCGCTGAGATAACACTCGAGCGTGCACGCAGACGTGTAGAGCAGGGAGAGGACGTCGTCATCATCCTCGACTCGATTACTCGTATGGCGCGTGCTTATAACTCGGTCAAATCAGGCAGCGGCCGGACACTCTCTGGTGGTCTCGATTCGAACTCGCTAGAGAAGCCGAAGCGTTTCTTGGGGAGTGCACGAAAGATCGATCCAACTCAAGGGGGTGGCTCTCTTACCATCATTGCTACCGCATTGGTTGATACTGGCTCTCGGATGGATCAAGTCATTTTCGAAGAGTTCAAGGGCACCGGAAATAGTGAACTTGTACTGTCTCGAGAATTAGCGGATCGGAGGATCTATCCGGCGATCGACATCCCAGCGTCAGCTACGCGGAAAGAGGAATTGCTTCTGGATGCTGACGCTCTCTGGCTATCACATGCCATGAGGCGCCAGCTCTCTGGGTCTAGCTCATCAGATGGAATGCAGGAGTTGCTTGGAGCGATGAGAAAGACTTCAAATAACCGGGACCTCATTGATTGGGCTCGGAATCAGTAGAATCATTAGGACCTTGCAAGAGCTGAAGTAATCGATCCAAACTCTTTTCCAACTCTGCGCTTTGAACTCGGTCCATAGAGAGGGCCCAGTAACCCATCAAAGGGTTTGCGCCGAGGTCACCAGATTCTCGCCAGATAATCCTGGTATCCCCCTGTTCGGGACTCAGTTCGAGCACTCCATCGATATGCATTGCACCACCCTGCATTTGCACTTGATATCGAATCACTTTTGCTGCTTGAGCTTCTACGATCGTGAATGTTCCGGTCCCTAGTTCTGGATCATCCCAAGTAAACCCTGATCCAGCCCCGCTTGATGGTCCCATCATCTGTACACCACTATCGGGCCAGATCGTCCATTGACTCCAGTCTGAAGGGGAATCCAGACGTAGAAACGCGTCTTCAGGGGATGCCGGTAAGCGTGCTGATGCTTGTGCACTCCAGGTACCAGGTAGAAGTACTCCAATAAATAGAAACGAGATTAGGAGAACTGCAGCACCTCCTAGGATTGTCACTCCTGGGCCAAAAGGGCTCCTCATTCTCTGTTGGTCTCACTAAGCTCAAGATAAGGGAGCTCTAGGGACCCCGTATGGTGGCATCCATCACATGCTATGGGGTGAGGGTATCTTAGAGGGCCTGATTTCACGGATAGCGTGATCTCGCACTTAGGACAGCTGCCCTTAACAGAGTGCAGTGTAAATCGCTCTAACCAGCGTCTGCGTGCGAGGATGAATCCCCCTGTAAGTGCACCGATTGTCCATACACCGTGCGGGGGAATGAAGATGGCGAAGCTCGCTATGACTGAGAACAGAACTAGAATCCTTACAGCGCCTCCCACGCGCCATGCTCTCGTCCTAGGCAGTACGGAAACCACACATTGTGTGGGAGCAAACCCGAACAGCTTGATCAGACTTGCTACCTCTTTGCGCTTACTTCGGTCTGGACGAAGCTTGGACTGAGACAAGAGAGGTCAGGAATCAGGCTTAGTTGTGCCCAGTTAACGCGAACTCACGGAGGCGCTCACCGGCGGCTTCGAGTGTCTTGATCGTCTTGCAGAACGCGAACCGTACAACTGAATGTCCCCTTTCCGGGACACTGAAGAAGCTGGAACCCGGTACAGGAGCTACGCCTCCATCCTTGGCGAGCTTCTTGGAGAAAGTCGTGTCGTCCTCTGATGAAAGACCACTGAAGTCTGCGAGCACATAATACGCGCCTTCTGGTGTACTAAATTTGAAGCCGGAATCCTTGAGTGCTGAGAGGAAGACGTCGCGTCGCTCCCGATAATCTATTGTCAGTCCCTCGTAGTAGCTTTGCCCCAGTTCACGGATACCAACGGCGCATGCTTCTTGTAGAGGTGCTGGTGCACCAACCGTCAGAAAATCATGCACCTTGCGGATGGCATCAGTCAGATCAGGCGGGGCGATGATTGTACCTATCCGCCATCCGGTCACGCTGAAGGTCTTTGAGAGACCACTTATGATTATGGTCCGATCCCGCATTCCATCGAAGGTAGCCAGAACGTGATGTTCTCCTTCGTAATAAATGTGCTCGTAGATCTCATCCGTGATCGCCAAGATGTCGTATTGGAGACAAAGGTCAGCGATCATCTGAAGCTCTTCGAGATCGAAGACCCTACCTGTCGGATTATTAGGTGTGTTGACCACGATAGCCCGAGTTCGATTAGTAATGAGCGCCTCTAAGTGATCTTTCTCAAGGCGGTATGCTGGAGCCTCTAATGTGAGGAAAACTGGCGTGGCATCTGATAGAACTGCATCGGGTCCATAATTTTCATAAAAAGGCTCTAAGATAATCACCTCATCGCCGGGTTCGACGATAGAAAGCATCACAGCCGCCATGGCTTCAGTGGCGCCGCATGTGACAGTGATCTCTCGCTCGGTATTAACCTCCATGTCATAGCGTTCGGCGTACTTCTCTGCGAGAGCTTGTCGAAGATTTACCGTCCCCCAGGTGATCGCATACTGGTTGATGTCGGCACGGATCGCAGCACATGCGGCTTCCTTAAGAAGTTCTGGTGCTGAGAAATCAGGAAAGCCTTGAGCGAGATTGATAGCATCGTGTTCGTGTGCCACTCGTGTCATCTCACGAATAACGGACTCAGTGAAGAGATGGGTCCGGCGGGCTGTTCGTGTATGAGATTTAGCCATCTTAGCTCTGGGGAAGTAGGAAAATACTGATCAGGGATCTGTAGCGCCGAAGGTCAAAACAAGACCATTACCCTAAGTCATACTTCAAATAGCGGGTCGGATCATATAGCAGGACTGACTCATATCCGGAAGAGGTAGCTCAGTTTAAGGAAGAGCCCTTCTTCAACCGGGCTCATCGTTGAAACCCGATAGCTTCTCTCGCCCTCCATGAGTCGACTGAAGCCGATATAGAAGATGGTTCCCGGGGAAGGTTCATATTGAAGCAAGAATTGTCCCTGGAACTCTCCTGTCGAGCGGGGCCCTTGAGCCTGTCCAAGGATTGCCAGTTGGCGACCAGTAGTTGGGTCCTTGAGTGCTTCACGTTGATCGAGGTCATATTGCAGGATCATCCGTGCCATTAAAGCCCTACTGAAGAGGTATTGGGCTTTGATATTTGTTATGTGCACAGTCGAATAGATCTCGTTTGGAACCATAGCTTGCCGCTTACTTGAGCTTCGGGAAATCTTTGAGAATGTATGGTCCAGAGAGAGTTCGAGGCGATCTGTTGGGCTCCATTGAATCTCGGGTCGTGCCTGCAACTCGAATCCCCGAGAAGCCTCTGCAAAGATGGCTGTTTCTCGGACCGTGAAGCTCCCGTTAAGGCTGAATTCGTTGGTGAGCCTCATCCTAGGAAAAACCATGAACGCTTTCAGGTTTTTGAGTGCCTCTGGCGTTAGGAAAGGGCTTTGGGATCCGTCTTCGTCTAGAGTCGCATAGTTGGCATATCGTTCAGGTTGAAAGCGGAAATATCCGTTCCTGATTATGAAAGTGA
>Ga0207965_1000396_pt1 | contig 12588 bp, 16 predicted proteins | sample Knorr_S23_td_O2m_FD_185609 | JGI IMG/M metagenome (GOLD analysis project Ga0207965, IMG submission 185609) | Marine microbial communities from Southern Atlantic Ocean transect - Knorr_S23_td_O2min_ad_571m_LV (SPAdes) (version 2) | ecosystem: Environmental > Aquatic > Marine > Oceanic | place...
ACTTAACAATTTATACCAGCTATCATGCATTTTACAACATGGCGGAATCCTCAATCTTATCTTACTTTCTTGTAGGAACTGCCATAGCTATTGCAGTTGTGGTTATGGTGATAATACGTAGAAAAAGACAGGGTTTCTAAATCAGAAAATCCACTATGTATAATTAAGCCAATCATACTAAATGCCAAAACAGAAAAAAATCAATTCTATGACATTATATGCGCCTAATTTAATTAAAAATTCCTATACTCAAAAAAGAATGTAATATAGTAATATCAATGATCCTTTTCATCAATCCACGCATAACAAAAAATCTTATGTGTTTTTTCTTTGTCTATTGAAATAGTTTCCCCGCATTTTTCACAAGTAAAATATTTAGTCATAATTTTATGTGCAAATGAATATTATTTATATTCCACATAAAGATGCAAAAATATGGATATTTCTGTTGGTCATACTCCAGATGCAGATGATGCATTCATGTTTTATGGCATGCTTTCTGGAAAAGTAACCTCAAAATCCTTTACAGTTAGGCATGTGGTTGAGGATATTGAAAATTTAAACCGCATGGCAGTTAACCCTAAACTAGATGTAACAGCTGTTTCTGTTCATGCTTGTGCATACATACCAGGATACACTATATTACGAAGTGGCGGAAGCTTTGGAATTGGATATGGCCCAATCGTAACAGCAACAAAAAAAATAACTGTTGATGAATTGCAAAATGCTACAATTGCCATTCCTGGTAAGATGACGTCTGCTTTCTTACTTTTACAATTAATGATTGGAAAGTTTGATTATGTTGAGATGAATTTTAGTGATATACCAACTGCAGTAAAAAATGGTAAAGTTGATGCTGGATTAGTCATACATGAAACACAGTTATCGTATCAACAAGAAGGAATTGGCAAAATTCTAGATGTTGGTGAATGGTGGGATAAAACTACAAATGGACTTCCGGTTCCATTGGGAATCAATGTGATGAGAGATGATTTTGGTATAGAAACTATAAGAAAATTTGATAATTTCTTACAGGAATCTATCAAATTTGGATTAGAACATATTGATGATGCTATAGATTATGCAATGACGTATGGGAGAGGTAAACCGAAAGATTTGATCAAAAAATTTGTGAAAATGTACGTAAATGATGTAACCGTTAACATGGGTAAGAATGGTGAAGAATCAATCAATAGATTTTTTGATATGGCAAAAGAAAAAAGTCTGATACCAAAATTCAGCCCAAAAATAGCATAGTCTACATTCTTGAGAAGTAAATTAAAAATTCAAAAAATGAACAATTTATTCGTGATTTTTATATTTAAAAAACTCCATTAGAAATTATTGAAAGTAAAATCTAGACGTTCAAGAGAATCTATCTATGACTTTTCTGGATTGCTATCAATAAATGATGATGAATTCTAATTATACTGAACATTAAAAAGATCATTTTAGTCGAGATATTTAATAATGATTTACAATTATTCCTGTTATTATGAAATTATGGCTTGACTTTGAACCATGTAAAAAATGTGCTAGATATATAGCCGATCTTACGGATGAAGAATTTCTCTTTGCCGATGATATTACAAGAAATGAGATGTCATCTAAATTTTTGCGACATTTAACGTATAACCACCCTGAAGTAATACACTCAATCTCTAAAGAAGTTAAAATTCAACAAATAAGGCCAGAGTTTGATTTATACAAATAAAGTTTTACAAATTCATAATTATATGCGCGTATTTTAAGTTAGTAATTGCTAATTGACAAAAGAATGATGGTTGGTGGTCTTATCATGATTATAGTTGGAGTTACTATTACTTTCTATCTTACGGAAACACATCCGATTGGAAGGGCTGGTATGACAGAAGATCAAAAACTGGATCTGCTAATTGCAGAACAAGTAAACTCTGATTATCGTACATTATCAGGAATATTAATTGGGATAGGATTTTTGTTAGTGTTGATAAGTTTTGGTGCAAGAAGAAAAAGAGGAACTGGTGCTAAGAAAACTGAGAAAAAACCTACTACATAAAATCAAAATGTTTTGAGAATATTAAAAAATGTATCACGCTGTGCTGGCTTTCTCTTTATTTCTTTGACCAAATTTACAAGATCCATTAATGATGAGTTAGTTATTTTTCCTGCAGCACGATATACTTCCTCAGAAAACGCTGTACCAACCAAATCGTTTCCTCCATGAACCAATGCAACTTGTGCAAGTTTCTTCCCATCTGCCACCCAATAAACTGAAATATTGTTCAATACATTCGCTAACATTAAGCGTGATAATGCAATTACTTTCAAATCATAAATTGATGAGCATTCCTGCGTTAGTTGGTTCTTTTGTTCAAGTTCCGTATTCTCTAAACTAAATTTCAGTGGAATCAGCGTTATGAATCCATTAGTTTTTTTCTGTAATTCTCTAATTTTTATCAGATGATCAACAATATGTTCGGGTTTTTCAATATGTCCATATAGCATTGTTGCATTACTCTTAATGCCTAGATTATGAGCTTCTTCCATTGTATCTAACCATTCTTGACCAGAACATTTTCCACGAGCAATTTTTGGACGAATTTCAGGATGAAATAGTTCAGCACCACCACCAGGCAAAGAATCAAGGCCAGCATTCTTCAGTCTAGATAATACCTCCTTTATAGAATTTTTTGTTAGTCTAGCAAAGAAGAAAATTTCTGCTGCAGTAAATGCTTTAATTTTTAATTCTGGATGGTTTTTTTTGATAATTTTCATCATTGATTCATAATAATCAAGTGATAGTTTGGGGTGAAATCCACCTACAATGTGTACTTCAGTCGCTCCCATATTTTTTGCGGCAAGTGCTCTTTTTTCAATTTGTTCTGGTGTTAGTGTATAAGAATCATCATCTCCTTCCTTTCTATAAAATGCACAAATTTGGCAACTAGCAGCACAAACATTAGTGTAATTCAGATATGATGATGAAGTAAATGTGATTTGATCACCGACAAGTTTTTGTCTACACATATCTGCAACAGCTCCAAGTACATGAAGATTATCATAATTCATCAATTCAATTCCATCATCATATGATAATTCTTCACCAGCAATTGCACGTTCCAATGCTTTTGATCCACCAATTAGAGTTTCTAGCATATACTTGGTAGACAATATACCAATAAATAGATAAGTGGTGTGCAACTAAAATTAAGAATTGGTACTACCTTTAGTTGATGAACATAAACCAAAATGTTTCGTATGCCATGATTTATTTCAGAACTTGGAAGAGTTAACGAAGCATCAAGAGTTAGTGCATAAAGATTTTTTTGAGAAGTACGAAAATAAACAGTAAGAAAATTTAAACTATGTAGAATAAGACTAGTTTTGAACAAGTTTCATGCCCTTTGAATTTATTATTGAATGGATCACATCTCTAGTCACTGATTACCTATATGTTGGAGTTTTTTTGGCTGCAATATTGGAGACTGTTATTCCCCCAATTCCTACGCTAGCAGTATTTCCAACCGCTGGATATCTTGCATCACAAAATGGTATTGAGATACCCGGATTGATTTTGTTAGGAATAGTTGGGGGACTTGGTGCATCAATCGGCTCAACAGTAATTTATTTAATTGCTCTAAAGCTAGGCAGAACCGCATTATTGAGGTATCTAAAATATGTCAAGGTTTCTGAAAAAAAACTAACCAGAGTTGAAAAATGGTTTCAGAAATATGGTGATAAAGCTGTATTGTTTGGAAGAATGATACCAGTTTTTAGAGAAATGATTTCTATTCCTGCTGGATTATTAAAAATGAGGTTTAAGAAATTTCTTGCATATACAATTCTTGGTTCTTGTGGATGGAGTATTACTTTAGTTTTTGCCGGATATTATTTTGGTGTTGCAGCTCTAGAATTATGGTGATTTTTGATTAAGATGAATTTTTATCACGTGGATCAAGGCTTAAAGATTTGTTAAAACATTCAATTGCTTCGTCGTATCGTCCTAAACTTCTTAATGTAACACCTTTGTAATTCCACAAGTCTGGATCATTTTGTTCAAGTAATATTGCTTGTTCAAAAGAACTTAATGCCTCATCAAAATGTCCATTTTCAAGTTGTGATTTTCCCAAAGATACTAATGCATCAAGTGATTCCAAATTGAAATATCCTCAAATATAGTATTTGATTTGACTATTTATTTTAGAAATTTTTTGCATGAACAATTAAGTACGAAACATGTTCCTTGATTTTCAACATGTTGGTGAGATAGGTGGTGACATCCATCATACTTACAGATACGCCGTTGAAGTTCTCTGGTTATTACTTTTTGTGCGATTTCATTAGCCTCATCTTTGGTACAACCTTTTTTATCAATATAATAATGAACAAGATGATTGTAGAGAAGTTCCACGTTGAAAGGTTTTTCTAATTTCATCGTTATAAAATATTAAAAAATATACTTAAATTTTGCGAAAAAATCGTGTAAATACAATATGTCATATACGGATTTGCTTGTAAAAATAATCAATATCCAGAAATCCAAACCGCTAAAATTTTCATTAATCATGAAAGAAAAACAGTACAAACTGAATGATGTTATAATATCCAAAAAAAATACGGTTGTTTCCAAAAAAACGGTAAGAGGTGGTGCGTATATTTCAGACAAATTTGTATATCAGCTAAAGGCTACGGTTTTCGAACCTGGGATAGCAACCATGTTATCCGGAACAATGCTTGGCCCAAATTTTGATTTCGATGCATTAGAAATCAAAGTGGAAAATATGGGTAATGATTATGGGAAAATTTCACTATTAACAAATTTGGTTAACACACTTCAAAAGCAATCAATGACAGAACTGACTATGAATGTAATTAATGCAAAACAATTAACTAATTTTTAAAATAATATTGGTCATACATTTCTCTATTATCTGGATTTGATAATACTTCATATGCCTTGTTGATTTCTGCCATCTTCTTCTCTGCAAGTAATCCGTGTTTTCTATCCGGATGCCATTTTTTAGCCAAATATCTATACTGCTTTTTTATATCATCTTGGCTAGCATTTCTTTGTATTTGAAGAACATCATAAAAATTAGGTAGGTTACCGTCTTGTAATAACTCTCTAAACTTTTCATCATCAATTTTTCTTTTGCCTTTACGCTCAAAATTGATCTCATCACTCATCCATTCAGAATGATATTTTTCATAATCTCGGTTTTTTTTAGAGGCCCAATCACCAGTATCATACACGGTCTTTTTTCGAAATATTGAGTGTCTAGCCAAGTAAACAAATACAGATGCAAGTATTGCTATGGAGATTGAAAATACTAAAATTAAGTCAGAGTCTGAAACACTTTCTATTCCACTAGTTACATCACTTGGGTTTACGTTATGACCTGAATCATAAAAAAATTCATTTTCTATTATCGATTCGTTAAAAGTAACGGAAATATCATACGTACCACTACGATTTAGTTCTAACTCGCCCATGATAAAATTATGTGAAAAGTCACCTGCCAATTCAATTATCTCTTCATCAAAAACAATCTCCCCATCAGGATCAGTTATAATAATTTGGAACGATGTTTCCGAAGAAATATTACCATAAATTGTTAGTATATCTGATTTTGTATAAATTGGGAGATCTATTGAGATGTTTACAGAATCTGCAAGTGCATTTATTGGTAAAAATAATAAAAATAATGTGAATAATAGCAAGTGATTTTGATTTTTCATTAATATCATGATAATACATTGGGATTTATTTGATTACTAGAAAATCCATAATTGATCTAACAAATTTACATAAAAACTAGTAATAATGAATTAAATTTTTACTATATTTATGTAAAATCTGGTCACAAAAATGTGAAATGTCTTTCACTAAATTCTGCTAATATAAGATCATACGTATCTAATCTATGACAGAAGGATATTGTGTCAAATGTAGAACAAAAAGAGAGATCCAAGGTGCAACCGCTGTAACTCTCAAAAATGGTAGGCCTGCCACAAAAGGTACTTGTCCCACGTGTAGTACTAACATGTTCCGAATTGGCAAGGTTTAGGAACATATATTATTTTTTTCAAAATAACTTGTATACACTATTTTATTTTAATTCTATCCTGAATTTGTGCAAGAATTAATTTTGCTTTTTCCTTATTTTCAAAGGATTCATTTTTTTCATCCATGATTGCATCAATTTCATAACTTTTATCCACCAATATGTTAGCAACATGGTCATCAAGTGTTCCATGACCAATAAGATAATATGCAAAAACGGTATTTTTTTGTCCTATTCTATGTAATCTATCCTCAGCTTGACGATGATATGCAGGACTCCAATCTAGTTCCGCAAATATGACATATCTTGCTTGAGTTAAATTTATTCCAAGATTTCCAGCTCGCAAGCCTGCAATCATTAGTTTTGTATCTCCGTTTTGAAATTTATCTATATTTTCTTGACGTTTTTTATCACTTTGACCACCGATTATTGAAGATGGTGAGAATTCATCTAAGCTTTCATGCAAAAGATTGTGTATAACTCTATGATGGCAAAAAACTACTACACTTTCTTCAATTTCCATAATATTTTTAACAAACTCAATGACATGAGGTACCTTTGCCATGCCTGCAGCTTGCCTTTCACTTTGGATTGCACGTTGATATGAAGCAGATTTACCAAATTCAGTTTTAACAGATTTTTGCTCTTCTTCTAGTTTATGCCAGATTTTGGCAAGCTCATTTTGATAAAATTTTATGTCTGCATCAATAATTTCTTTATAGCGAACTTTTTCCTTTAATTCCTTTAGTACATCAGATTTTTTCCTGCGAAGCATTACGTGTTTTTTTAGTTCTTCACGTAAACTATCACGCTTACTCTCACGTACAATTGCTCTACCTTTTTCATTTAAATAACAAAAATACTCACAAAATTCTTTAAAGCTACCTAAAAGTCCAGGTTTAAGTATATCAATAATTGGCCAAATTTCAGACCCATGATTGTAGATTGGAGTGCCTGATAAACCAACTCTGTATTTTACTGATTCCATTGCAGCAAGTTTTTTTACGGCAGCATATTTCTGAGTAGATTTTGAACGGAGATGTTGTACTTCATCACAGACAAGTGTTCTAATGTTTAGATCTCTCAAGTTATCTAATCTCTTATGAAGTAGATCATAATTGATGATATAGAAATCACAATTATCCAGTTCTTTTATTTTCCCAGTACGAATTTTTGTTGAAGTGGGTGTATCATCCTCTAAAATTCTTCCATTCCTGCTCTTTTTTTTCATAAACCGATTAATTTCTGATTGCCAGTTGTTTAATGTGACAAGTGGAGCTATTACAAGTGCTGGTAAGGATTGTTTTTCGGATGCAATGTACGCAAGTGTCTGAACTGTTTTACCAAGACCCATTTCATCAGCTAGTAACGCATTTCCAGATGATTTTAAAAGAAAATCTAATCCTTCTTTTTGGAAATTTAGTAGTTTTCCACGAAACTGTTTTCCTGGGTTAGCTTTTGAAAGTTTTTCAATTTTGTTCTGATTTATTTTTTTTACAATTTTTGGCAAAGTTTTTCTTTGCCAAATAGATTTTGCTAAAATTTCCATTGGGTATCGTTCAAAAATCCATTTAAGTTGTTTTACATTGTTATAATTATCAGGAATAATAGCTTCATTTGGACCATCACCATACCATAACTGTGGAATTATTTTTGAAGCCATCATCACGGCTCGCTTACCTTTAAGCTTCCAAGTCCATTGTCCAGAGTATTTATCTAATGCGTATTCTAGTGTGCCAAATGTTTTCATAGTTGCTTCAGGATTTACGAATATTATTTTCATGGTTTATGAATCTTGATTTTTAATTTAGAATTGGCTAAAAATCAAAATAATCATATATGGGTGATTACCTAATGTTTAGCCCTCAATTCGACTATTTCAATAAAATCCAATATTCATTACAGTTTATCTAAAATTAAAAAATAAGCATTCATTCATGCTTGTGTTCAATTTCATGACAATCACAGTTACAAAGGTGTGTTTTATGATCATTAATGCAATCAATACATTCGTAATGTTTGTGATTTTCACAATTGGCACAGAGCATGTATTAGTAAAATATGATTAGAATAAAAAAATAGCCTTTTTTCTTATGCCTAAATATGTATAAAGTAAACCGCTCGAAATAACTCAATGAGCCTTAAAAGGTACATAATAACTAGAGGGCTTACCATGTTTGGCGTTCTACTGGTAACTCTACTTCTTACAGTAATGTTAGTTGGATCAAATATGGATACTATCCTAAAACAGGGAATTGCATACCAAGTGCGTTTAGAAATCACTGAAAACCCTGGAATTGCAGAAAGTTTTGCTAGTATTAAGGAATTTGAAAGTTTTGTTCAAGATCAGATTGATCAAAGAACAGAGGCACTAGGACTTGATAATCCATGGTATTCACCACAAAGAATTGGATTGACCATGTATAAGATATTAATTCTTGACTTCGGTAATGCAACTTTTCTGACAAGTGATTCAGGATCTTCAAATGTAGGTGATATCTTATTAGAAAAAATTCCAAGAACTGTTTTATTATTTACCACGGCGACAATTATAATATCTGTAATTGGGATTTTCCTAGGTTCGTTATCTGGAAGCAAAGTTGGTTCAGCTCTTGACCGAATAACTGCTTCATTTGCAGTCATAAGCAGTAGTTTCCCTGTATGGTGGATAGGTATGCTTATGATTTTTTTGTTTGCATTCACATATCAAATTTTTCCAGCAAGAGCAACCCCATCTATACTACCAACTGAATCAGGATATATCCTTGCTTTGCTTTACCATATGGCTCTGCCATTAATAACAATAGTATTAATAGGATTTGGAGCATGGGCATACCTTGTTCGTAATTTTATGGTAGGTGTAATGCAAGAAGATTTTATCACTGCAAAAAAAACTATCGGTATAGATAAAAGCAAAATAATCTATAAACATGCATTAAAAAATGCTGCTGCACCAATAATCACAATTTTAGCATTAAGTCTTTCAGGTTCACTTGGAGGCGCAATAATAACTGAAGCGGTATTTGATTGGCCTGGTATGGGACGGCTTTATTTTGAGGCAATAAGTGTGATGGATTTACCAATTATAATCGGTGCAACTTATGTTTTAACTGTTTTATTTTTAATTAGTATTTTTACCGCAGATTTACTTTATGGTTATTTTGATCCTAGAGTGAAAACATTATGAGTGGCATAACATATTCAGAGATAAAGGAAGAGTTTCTGAAAAATAAAATTGGGTTAATAGGCATTGGGATTTTAGCAAGTCTTGTTATATTATCTGGAATAGCAATGATTACAATTCCCATTGATACGTTCAAACAATGGAATAATCCAAATCACTGGATTTCATATCCAAAAACATCTCTACCAGCATGGACGAACTACCTTACGGCAGAAAAAATTCCTGAACATATTATAATGGAAAATCCAATAACTGTATCTCAAGAAGATACGATATCTGTAACGTCTCATCAATTTAATGTAAATTTTGTTTACGATGATTTTCCAAATGATTTTATTTATGAATTTACTACAGAGTATTCTGGTTCTCCACTACTTCAGATATCTATAATTCGTCCTGACCAAAGCAAAATTCTTCTATTATCTACTTCGTTACCATATTCAGAAACAATAAATGTTCATCACGAAAGATTTTTTTCGGCTGATAATATTATCAAAAAAAATGCCCAAATTCAACTAGCAAAAATTAATTCAGAATCGTATGGAATCTTGGGTGAAGAAATAATTTTTGCTGATAATGATGGTCATGTACTAAAAGGAAATTATTTGTTTTTGGTGAATCTCTACGGAGTTGAAGAATATGTAAGAATTTTAGATTCTAAATTGATTCTTGGTGGAAAAACATTTGGAATGATGGGAACAGATGAGCTACGAAGAGATCTGGCAGTTGGTCTTTTGTGGGGAACCCCACTCGCATTGTTTATTGGAATTACTGTAGCTGTGGGTTCAGTAATAATGGGGCTAATTTACGGAGTTTATGCTGGTTTCAAGGGTAAAAAAACTGATGATGCATTAATGAGATTTAATGATGTAATATATGCACTTCCAGCACTTCCTTTTTTGATTATACTTGCGGTCACAATCAGTAATAGTATTTTCTTGATGGTTGGTTTTTTACTGATCTTCAGTTGGGTTGGAATTGCTAAAGTTTCCCGAAGTATGGCTTTACAGATTAAGACGAGACAATATGTTGAGGCATCAAAAGTTATGGGACAAACAAATTCCAAAATAATCTTCAAACATATTATTCCCCAATTATTACCGTACACTTTTGCAAGTATTGCAATTTCTGTACCCGCGGCAATAACTACAGAAGCTGGTTTAAGCTTTTTGGGCTTGGGTGATCCAACCTTCCCAACATGGGGACAGATTTTACACGATGCAAATACCTATGGTGCAGCTGCCAGGGGCTTATGGTGGTGGATAATTCCACCTGGAATAGCAATTGCCATAACAGGTCTTGCATTTGTATTCATTGGAAATGCATTAGACACTATTGTAAATCCCAAGCTAAAAAAATAATTATTTGAATTCAAGTTATAGTGAGAACTTTCTAATGACATCTATAGCGGCATCATTAAGCTTGATTGTATATGCGGCACTGGTTTCATTATTTAATTCTGAAAGTGCATCACCAAATTTTGTCTTTTCCTGACCCCGATCAAAATCTCCACCTGATTCCTTAATACAAAGTGGAAATTTTTTCATGTTTAGGCCACTTTTTAGTAGATACCCAATGAATGTTTGATATTTTTCAGTATCATTCCAGCCAATTTCCTTTTCTTGACATGTAGCTATCCAAATATCAATTGAGTTTTGATAAATTACATTTTTTCGAATATTATCAAGTGCAAGATTTGACATTAAATCACAGTTTTAAAAATCTGCACGCTTTACTTTAGAGCCACACCTAGGACATTCTCCACCCTTATATCGATGATTGCAAATAAGGCATACATATCGAACAGAACCTCCACCACCTCCTCGACCTCTGCCAAAAAATCCACCAACGCCAAATCCAGAACCTGTATCTCCTGAACCTCTCATTCTAGCCATGTATTTTTTCCTTAAAATTAATGGAAAGATAATAAATAGTGCCAATGCTGTTCCAAGACCGTAAGGAAACGGTAAAACTAATTGTAAACCGATGCTTACAGCTAAAGATGCTCCTAAAAATAACAAATATGTTTTATAATTAAACAAGTTGTATACTTTTACTAAAAAAACCTTATAAAGTTTTTTTATAATTTAACAGTTTTTTTAAACAATTTCTATTGGAATTTGTTTGCCATTACTATCCCATGCAAAAATATCATCATCTTCATATGGTGATTTGACAATTAATGATACCAAACCAAAGAAGTTATCCAAATCTGTAATAGATGGATATGCCCAATCAACATTTGCTGATGATTTTTCTTTATCATCTACATTATCAGGTATAGGGTGAGAGTGAACAATTCCAACATAGCTAAGATCCAATGGCAGTGGATTATGAGGAAATCCCGCAAAATCTGCACCTGTTTCAGAAAATGGTGGGATAACCAAGCCATCTATGAATACATTGCCATGTTTTGATTTTCCACGCAAAATTAGAATTGCTTCATCTGGGTGGTTCATTTTACAAAAAGATAAGATCCCATCTCTTGTCTCTCGCTTCAATGATACATTGCGATCAAATTTTTTCTTTTTGAACAGCATTACATCATTCTAATTTAATCGAATACAATATCGGTGATATTTTGTTTAAAGATGTTTCAATAAATTTAATTTGGTTAGGAAGTGATTCGTTTACGTTATCAATCTCTACGTGTAATGATTCAGTTTTTGATTCAGTTTTTGATTTATCGTCTTGATGTTTTCTTAATTTTGACTCATTCTGCCTTAAATTTTCAAAATTATAATTCTTCAAATCATTTTCCAGTTTATCTTTCAATTGATTGTGTTCAGAGATTTTTCCAAAAAATGAGTCTAGCTTTTCTAATGTTTCATCAATATGTAATAATGATTTATTGATATCTTTTACTGACACCGTACCCGATTGAACACTGTTCCTTACTAATTCTAATATTTTCGTGATATCTTGTTTACTAGTTTTTGATATGGTATCAAATGGGTTATTTGCTAAATCTTCTAATAGTTTTTTTTCTGATTTTCCAAGCGATGTGATGTATACATACTTGTTTAACGGTCTTGAAATTTTAGTAAACTGTATCTCAATATCATTTTTTATTTTATACATTCCTACAGAAAGATTCCCAATATCTTCTTGCACTTTGGAAAAGTTGGTATATTCTTTACTACTTTTGATACTTTCAATCTCATCCATATCATGTTGTATTGTACTGCTCAGCTCTTTCACATTTTTTTTCATCTGTTTTTGATTATTATTCATAACAACAATTGCCTTTTCTGATTGGTTATATTTGTCAATATTTTCAAGTATTTCTTTTGTTTTATCTTCAAAGTTAATATGATTATCAATTAAGGTTTGAATTTCATCGTTTCCATCTTTCAG